>JAEIGA010008382.1_pt1 | contig 15663 bp, 8 predicted proteins | sample 9270691 | NCBI WGS metagenome assembly JAEIGA01 (sample SAMN17057246, study PRJNA624740) | gut metagenome | biome: biome; isolation source: fecal sample | host: Bos grunniens | place: China: Xizang | collected 2019
AGGAACATGTATCCGTTTCAACGGAAAACTTTATTTCTGCGTTGATTTCCAACACGTAAAACCAGGTAAAGGTAACACATTCATGCGTGTAACATTGAAGAGCATTGTTGACGGACGTACATTAGAACATCGTTTCGACATCAGTGAAAAATTAGAAGACGTACGCGTTGAACGCCGTCAATATCAATATCTTTACAAAGAAGGTGATGACTTTATCTTCATGAACCAAGAAGACTACGAACAAATTCCTCTCAATAAAGAATTGATCACAGGTGTTGACTTCCTTAAAGAAAGCGACGTTTGCGAAGTTGTATTCGACACATCAACAGAAACAGTTCTCTTTGCAGAATTACCTATCAAGACTGTTTTGGAAGTTACATACACAGAACCAGGCGAAAAAGGCAATACAGCAACAAACGCTATGAAAGACGCTACAGTTGAAACAGGCGCTTCAGTTAGAGTTCCATTATTCATCAACACAGGCGACAAGATCAGAATCGACACTCGCACAGGCGAATACACAGAAAGAGTAAAATAATAATCTTTTAGATGAAAATCAATCCACATACAACACTTAAATGTGTTGCTGATTACGTCGGAGCAAAGAAGATGATCGGCGACCCTAACTTCGTGATATCTGGTCTCAACGAGATTCATGAAGTGGAAGAAGGCGACATTACCTTCGTCGATCATCCTAAATACTATAGCAAGGCGTTAAACTCTAAGGCAACAACAATCATCATCAATACTGAAGATGTTGAATGTCCAGAAGGTAAAGCTTTGATAGTCCACGATAATCCATTGGATGCTTTCAACAAACTTATATTGTCGTATCGCAGATTTGAACCTGCAACAGCGATGATTGGTCCAAAAGCTGAAATTGGTGAAGGCACTATCATTGAGCCAGGAACATTTGTTGGCGATAGAGTTAAAATCGGTAAGAATTGTATCATCCATCCTAATGTTACAATTTACAACCACGTTATTATCGGCGACAATGTCATTATTCAAAGTGGCAGCGTAATAGGCGGTGACGCTTGTTACTTCCAACGTCGTCCTGACGGTTTCGTCAAATTTGAGTCATGCGGCAGAGTCATCATAGAAGATGATGTTGAAATAGGAGCTTGCTGCTGCGTCGATATAGGAGTTACTAGCGACACTATCGTTGGTAAAGGCACCAAGATGGATAACTTCGTTCAGATTGGCCACGACGCAAAACTCGGCAAGAACTGCTTCCTCGGCGCTCATGCATCAGTAGGCGGTGTTACTGTGGTAAAAGATAACGTTTCTATCTGGTCAATGTCAGCAGTCAATAAAGACCTCGTCATAGCAGAAGGAACAGTAGTACTCGCTTATTCAGGCGTTGATAAAGATACTCAGCCAGGTCAGACTTACTTCGGCATCCCAGCTGTAGAAGTCAGAAAGAAATGGAGAGAAATTGCAACGTTGAAATCATTGCCTGATTTGATTGCTAAACTCGATAAATAAAGACTATAAGTCAATATGACTATAAGAAAAGACCAAGGAATTCCTTGGTCTTTTTGTTTTATATATAAATAAAAAAGGTGCCCTAAGACACCTAATTTAATCATTATAACGCTTCTTCAGAGCGTCTTCTCATATCTTCTGAGATGGCGATGAATTCATCGACGTTCATATCTTTGATAAAGATCAAGCCGTGTGTCGATCTTATTAATGGACGTGGATTTTCATAGAAATAATCCTTGCCTAAAATCAATTGGATATCTTGCAACTGACTGATCCAAGTCCTTTTTGAAATGTCGCTGAACGGACCATTATAGAATGGACTTGGGAACTCAGCCTTGACCTGACTTAGATAACTTGCAGTAAATGATTTATCCAAAACAGCAAGAGCATTCAATGATACTGGCACATACATATTAGCATCAGCAGGGTGGAACTTGAACCATACATTACGGTAACCGTAGATTCTCAAATCAGACAAGTCTTTTTCTTTGCTCCATTCAGCAACAGCTGCTGCAGTGGCTTGTAACACCTTATAGTGAGTGTCTGGGCCGCTGCCTTCTGGGTCTAAAGTAACACTTATAATGTTAGGCTGTATCTCTCTGAATTGATTTAAGATAGGCATAACATCACGTTCCATGTTAGGACCTTTGCTTACTCCGCTGTCCTGATAGAATCCGAGGTGAAGGTGGTGTACGTTCTTTACTTGAACACCATTATAAGCCCAAACCAATTCTTCTTCAAATTCACGTATCATACCTTTGAGACGTTGCAAGTCTGGAGTGTTCTTTTCACCATCGTAGCTTCTTTCCAAGACATCGATGACTTCTTTATATTTGGCTTTTAATTCTTCAAGATTCTTGAACTGCCATATTGAGACGGAACAACGTAAGAGTCTGTGGCAGAATCCTCTGTTCATTTGATATTGATCATCTCTTGCTACACTGTCGAGATAATGGTAGATGTCTTTATCAAATTTGTGTTTGTATCCTTCTTCAAAGAAATCAGGATAATGAACCATTTGTATCTCATCTTTCTCGATGAAATCGAGAGTCATTTTCAAAGATTCGCATAGGAATCCGTTGGTAACAGAATTATATCCAGATGTCATGACGGCAAAATGCACAGTGTTGCTTACTGGACGTAATTGTCTGTTGGTTAATGGCATAATACCAAGCATGATGTCATCATGGTGAGGACCTGAGTTGTAAATGACTTTATTAGTCTGTGTCACAGAGCCTCTGAACAACTTATCTTCAACAGATTTTATGACTTCATTTACTGTTTCGAGACTGAGGTTAGGAATCATGCGACATACTTCATCATTTTGCAAATCTTCCAAAGTGAGTTTAGGCGCGTATCTGTTGATTTTCTTACATAATGCAAGAATAGCCTTCTCTGTCTTTTGGAAGTTCCATTCTTCCTTGAAATAATAATGATTTATGCTGTCGTTGAGTAATGATGCTGCGCCTTCTGTGAGATAGAAACGTGAGTTTTCAAGTCTTTGAAGAACTGTGGCTGGATATTGTGTTGTCATTTCTGACTCAAGAGCGTTCTTGATAGTTGTAGCGTTAGATTCGCCAGCAGCGCAAACGATAGCAACAGTCTTAGGATTTCTTGTTATTGTCTCAAGACCTATTGTTATGACGAGACGATTCTTAGCAACTTCGATTCCGCCCAATGATGAAGCAGCATCAGCCTGTGTTGCAAAGTTAGTCTGACGCAACTCTGTATTAGAGTGCTGACTTGTACCGCTGATGTTGAATGCGATACGACCATCAGAGCCTAATGTACTGAGCAAGAATCCGATGTCGCCTTTTGCCTTGATTTTTTCTTCGTATCTAGAACACCAGTCGTCAATCATGAAAAGAGATTGCTGCTGAACTCTCTCTCTTTCATTTTCAGCTTGTCTGTAACGAAGGCTTAAATCTATTTTGAAATCAGGGAAAATCTCGTTGAAAGATTTGTTGTTATATAATTTTATATCATCACAGTTTATGAACAAAGCACGATTAGGATCAAGGCCGAAACCGTTGATATAATTTTCATTTACATAATGGAAAAATGAATTGTGCTGTTTTGGTGAGATAGGGTAGAACTCATCCATCTGAACGAACTGAAGTCCAGAAAGATTAGGCTTCTTAATGTCAGCCAATCCATACTTTTCAAGGACTTTCTTGGTTTCTTTCTCATCCCAAGTGTTTAAGAAATGATGTGTGTAATGGATAAAATTCTTGAATGATTTGTCGGAAGAAAGACTGATTACACCTTCTTCATTCTCTGAAACCCATTCTAAAAAACGCAGTGCTGTCATAACGCCGAGTTTCGGCACACTGTCGGTAATGATATATGGAACTTTAGTCGTGATTTCTTGAATTTTTGAATCTTTCAAAAAACATTGCTCGACTTTAGAATTAAAATTAACCATAGTATAAAATCTTTAAAATATCCACAAAAATATAAAAAAAATAATTATTTTTGAAGAAAAATGTAATATATGAAGTTAATTTTAGTACCTTTTATTATATTGATGATTATCAAGTGGAAAAGACTTAATTTTCTTTTCAAGGCATTAACTATTCTAATGTGTATATTGTTAATAAAAGCTGAAAAGTCGAAAAAATTGTACTTTTTCTTTGAAGAGCCTGCTACTTGTTGGGAGGAGACTCTTCCGCTCGGAAATGGTCGTCTCGGAATCATGCCTGACGGAGGAATAGAAAAAGAGAATATTGTCCTTAACGATATAACATTATGGTCAGGAAAAATAGCCGATTACTCAAATCCTAAAGCTAAAGAAGCTCTGCCTGAAATTCAGAGACTTTTGCTCGAGGATAAAAACTACGAGGCGCAGGAATTGGTTTACAGAACTTTCACATGTTCTAACAAAGGCTCTAACTGGGGCAATGGCGCTCTGTCAAACTTCGGATGTTTCCAGACTTTAGGAAACATAAATATCGACTATATCTATAATGACGATTGTGAAGTAAAAGACGGCTCTTATGTCAGAAAACTCGACCTGACAAATGCCATTGCGACAACAGAATTCGAAACAGAACAAGCCACATTCAGTCGCGAATACTTTGTATCAAGAGAATCTGATATCGCTGTAATTCGTCTCGACGCCGACAAATCAAAAATGATTTCCGTTGAAATACAACTTAACAGAGAAGAATGTGCAGAATATATCACAGAGGATGAAGCGATTGTGATGTTCGGTCAACTTAAAGACGGTAGCAATGGCAACGAAGGAATGAAATATCTTTCAAAAGTGACAGTTAACAACGTCGGTGGCGAGGTCGAATATAAAGACAATAAAATCATTGTAAGAAATGCCGACAGACTCACTCTCATTTTCTCTTCAGCAACAAATTACAAAAACAACGACTACACTGCTTTTGTCGACAGTCTGATGAATGAGGCTAAATCACGCAATTACGTTCCATTAAGAAAAAAACATATCAAGACATATCAAGAATTATTCAACAGAGTAGAAGTCGATTTTGGCGAAGCTATCACCGACAATCATCCAATCAACGACAGACTCTTTGACTTCCAGGAAGAAGATGATCCACAGTTCGCAGAATTATACTTCCAATACGGACGTTATCTTTTGATTTCATCAACACGCGAAGACTTGTTGCCTCCTAACTTACAAGGTCTTTGGGCTAATACGATTCAGACTCCATGGAATGGTGATTATCACCTTAATATCAATGTGCAGATGAACCATTGGCTTGCTGAGGTTTGTAACCTTTCTGAATTACATAAGCCTTTAATCGAATTCACAAAAGGCATTGTGGAATCAGGAGAAGAGACAGCACAAGGATTCTACGGAGCAGAAGGCTGGACCGCACACTCAATCTGCAACTTATGGGGATTCACAGCTCCTGGCGAACATCCTTCATGGGGCGCTACCAACACCGGAGGCGCATGGCTCTGCCAACATCTCTACCAACACTATTTGTTTACAAATGACATCGATTATCTTAAAGAGATATATCCAGTCATGAAAGGTGCCGCTCAGTTCTTCAATTCCGTCATGATCGAAGAAAAAGAACACTCATGGCTTGTTACAGCACCTACATCATCACCTGAAAATTCATTCTATCTCCCTGATGGCAAAATAGCCAGCGTTTGTATGGGTCCTACTATGGATATACAGATTATCACTGAATTATATCAAAATGTCATTGATGCAGCAGAACTTTTAAACATAGATAAAGAGTTTGCCGAGACTCTGAAAAACGATTTGAAGAAATTCCCTCCAATGCAGATAAGCGAAGACGGTTACCTTCAAGAATGGCTTAAGGATTATGGCGAACCAGAGATACATCATCGTCATGTCTCACATCTCTTCGGATTGCATCCAGGACGATTGATAACCAAGTCTAAGACTCCGGAATTATACGAAGCATGCAAGATGTCGCTCGAACGTCGCGGCGACGAAGGAACAGGCTGGTCACGCGCATGGAAAATCAATTTCTGGGCGAGACTTCACGACGGCGACAGAGCATATAAACTCCTTAAAAACTTATTACAGCCAGCATTAGTCGGCGACAGAGTAGGAGCGGGCACATACCCAAATCTCTTCTGCGCACATCCTCCATTCCAGATTGACGGTAACTTCGGTGGTACTGCGGGCATCGCAGAGATGCTGCTTCAATCTCATGACGGATTTATCGAGTTATTGCCAGCATTGCCATCAGCATGGAAAGAAGGCCATTTCAAAGGATTATGCGCTGAGAATGGTGCCGTAGTTGACTGCTATTGGAAAGACGGTAAAGCTACTAAAATTAAAATCAAATCAAAAATAGGCGGCACCTATAATATATTAATGCCAGATGGTTCAATCAAAGAAATTAAATTGAAAAAGAATCAAAGTAAAACGATAAAAATAAATTAACATTCGGTGTCTGAGCCTGTCGAAGACACACTCACATCGACAAGCTTAGTGACCGTCAACTGAAAAATAAATTTTAAAATATGAAAAAACTATTCCTATTAACAGCAATTTTCGCATTGCTTTCATCATGTGTTAAAGAGAATGCAAAGGTCGTGGATGCAAATCTTAACATCGTCCCAGTTCCACAAGAAGTGGTGGTAGCCATGAACGACAATGGTTTCCAAATCAATAAAGAAACCGTCATCATTTATGAAAATGAAGCAAATAAATTCAATGCAGAGTTTTTACAGTCATATCTTAAAAACATTTTCAAATCAAATCTTAAGATTTGTAGAGACGTCACTCCTGTGGCGTCTGATAATAACGCATCTAATAGCATCAACCTCAATATCGTCAATCCAAGCGAATGCGAAAGCTTAGGTTTTGCAAACGACAAAGAAGCTTATCTCTTAAGCGTAAGTCTCGACAAGATTAACATTTACGCTATCGATGCTGCTGGTGTTTTCTACGGAATCCAGACTTTGATTCAGATGATGCCTAACGACATTTATTCAGAAGATGCAGTCAAAGTAGCAGGCGTTATGTTCCCATCATTGAATATCATTGACAATCCACGTTTCAAATACAGAGGATTGATGTTGGACTGTTCACGCACTTTCTTTGATGTAGATTTCATCAAACATCTTTTGAATGGATTGGCTCATTATAAAATCAACAATTTCCACTGGCATCTTGCCGATGACCAAGGATGGAGAATCGAGATAAAACAATATCCAAAACTCACAGAATTAGGTGCATGGAGAGGTGCTGACGAACTTCTTATGCCAGCTTACGGTTCCGGCAACGAACGTAACGGCGGCTTCTACTCACAAGAAGAAATAAAAGACATCGTGAAATATGCTGCCGACAGAAACATCAATATCATTCCTGAGATAGATTTGCCAGGACATAGCAAGGCTGTCGCAGTGACATATCCAGAAATAGTATGCGACATTGACTCTAAACATCTTAGCGTACAAGGCGAGTCAAACAACGTATGGTGTGTTGGTCGTGAAGAGAATTACGAAATGTTGGAAAACATCATCGCTGAGATGACAGAACTTTTCCCAAGCAAGATTTATCATATCGGTGCTGATGAAGTCAATATGAACTCATGGCGCGACTGTGATGTTTGCCAAAATCTTATGAAAGAAAAAGAAATGACAGAACTTGTTGAGTTACAAAATCATTTTGTAAGAAGAATAGAAAAGATATTGGCTAAATACGGCAAGACAATGGCTGGATGGGACGAGATTCTTGATGGAGGAGACCTTCTTGAAACAACAATCCCTTACGTATGGCAAAACTCAGAAAGAGGAATTAAATCTGTAAAGGCAGGTCAGCCAACAGTTATGCAAGTAGCTCAGTATATGTACTTCGACATGAAACAATCTCCAGATGAACGCGGACTTAAATGGGCTGCTATCATTCCATTGGACACAGTATATTCTTTTGACCCTATTGGAAACTTCGAGTTGACTGACGAAGAAGAAAAACTCGTTTACGGCATCCAAGGCGGTCTCTGGACAGAATGCGGTCAGGTTCCAGGTTACGCTCATTATCAGCTTTTCCCTAAGGTGCTTGTGCTTTCAGAAATTGGCTGGTCTGCTTACGAAGACAGAAACCTCGACTATTTCAAGAAGAGATTATACGACAGTCATTTGGAAAGATTATACAACATGAATTTCGAGTTCAGAGTAGCACCTCCAACAGTGAAATACGAAGACGGAAAACTCATCGCTGAGAAAGACTACGACTTCCTGACAATACGTTACACTGACGATAAATCAACTCCTACTTTAGAATCTGCAGAATACACAGAAGCTATTGTTACAGACAAACCTGAAAATTATCGTTTCGCTACATTCTACAAAGAACGTCCAAGTATTGCAAGAGGCGCACAAAACATCGATTTATACAATTATCAAAAACCTAATACTATAGTAACATCTAACGTTCCAATGGAACAAGATATCAACATATTAGCAGATTACAATATGAACACCTATTGCTATACAGCACGTCCTGTTGAAGCTGGTGATTACTTCTTATACACATTCGAAAATCCTGTTGAATGCGAGAAGATTTTAGTTGGAACTGGACACTACAGTTTAGCGATAGTTGGTCTTCCTAACGCAAGAATAGAATACTCTTACGATGGTGAAAACTTCATCCAAGGCGAGGAATTCGTATATGATTATTTCGATGGTTACAAAGCAGAAGTACATCCAGAACATGCAGTAAAAGCTGTCAAAATCGTCGTTACTGGAATAGGAGAGTGCGAGTACGCCATTTTGCAAGACCTTAGAATTTTATAATCAGTATAGGTCAGGATTTTTGTAAAAAATAATAAACTTTTTATATATTTGCGTATCAATAAAATTAAATCATATGGCACTTGTTAAAGACAAAAAATATAAGTGGGAATATGTTAACTTAGGCGGTTCCACTCGTGTAAAGATTAACTCTGGTGAAGATTTGGCTCATCTCAATGAACTTGACCCTAAAATGTGGACTGTGCTTTCATGTCCAACAACAGGTCTCGAAATAGATGACAAGAGCTTGAAATATATGGACTGCGATGGTGACGGCAAATTACGTGTCAACGATATAGTTGCAGTATCACAATGGATTACATCTGTGTTAAAAGACAAAGACCTTATATTAAAAGGTGACTCAGCCATTGACATCAATCAGATTAACACAGAAGATGCTAATGGCAACAAGTTATACAAATCAGCAAAACAAATCCTTGAAAATCTCGGCAAAGAAGGCAGTATGATTTCATTGTCAGACACTGCTGACATCACTGCTATTTTTGCTAAGACACGTTTCAACGGCGACGGTGTCATCACTGAAGCTTCATCTGACGACGCTGACCTTAAAGCAACAATCGCTGCAGCAGTCACTTCAACAGGAGGCGTTGCTGACAGAAGTGGAGCTCAAGGCGTTAACGCTGACCAAATAGAGGCATTCTACAAAAGTCTTAACGATTATATCACATGGACATCAAATGCTGTTGAAGCACCATTTGGCGACAAGACAGATTCTGTTATAGAAGCATATAACGCATTAGATGCTAAGATGAAAGATTTCTTCATGCGTTCAAAATTAGCTGCATTCTCACCTCAAAGCATTGCTTCATTGGATGTTCAGACTTCACGTATCAATGATATCAGCGCTGAAAATCTTTCAACAAAAAATGATGAAATCGCTACTTATCCATTGACACATATTACTGATAGCGTAGATTTAAATCTTAATGCTGCTATCAACCCTGTATGGACAAAATATTTCAACATAATTAAAGATAATGCTGTAGAAGCAGGAAAGACATCACTTTCTGAAGACGACTGGACAGCTATTGCTGGTAAGTTCTCTGCTTACACATCATGGAAAGCAGCTAAAGCAGGTGCTAACGTAGAACCTCTTGGTACGGACAATATCAAGAATTTCCTTGAACAAAACAAGAAAGCTGAATTGTTAGACTTAGTAGCACAAGACGTCGCATTGAAAGAAGAAGCTGAAAACATCGAATTAGTAGATAAGTTCCTTCATATTTTCCGCGATTTCTATAGACTCGTCAAGAACTTCGTAACACTCCACGATTTCTACGACAAAGATAAGTCTGTCAAGGCAATATTCCAATCAGGAACTCTCATCATTGACCAAAGAGCATGTAAATTCTGTATGAAAGTCAATGACGCAGGAAAACACAGCGCTGCTGCAGCCAAGAGCGGTATGTATCTCGTCTATTGCGATTGTACAACAAAGACAAAACCAGGCAAATTACAAATAGTCTCTGCTGTCACCGTAGGCGATATCGGAGAACTTGCTGTAGGCAAAAACGGTATCTATTACGACAACAACGGTCTTGAATGGGATGCTGTTGTAACAAAGATCATCGATAATCCTATCAATATTTCACAGTCATTCTGGTCACCATATCGCAGAATGGCAACAGCGATAGAAAATCTTATTAACAAGAGCGCTGCCGATAAAGACTCTAAAATGATGGCAAAAGCTACTGCCAACATCAACGCTGCTCCAACTAAGACAGCTGAAGAAGCAAAGGCAGCAGCTGCAGCACCTCCATTTGATATCGCTAAGTTCGCAGGTATCTTCGCTGCCATCGGTATGGCTGTTGGTATGATAGGCACTGCATTAGCAAGCATCTTCAAAGGTTTATTTGCTCTTAATTGGTGGCAAATCATTATGTTGTTCATAGGTATCATATTGCTTATTTCAGGCCCTGCAATGGTTATGGCATGGATGAAACTCCGTCGTAGAAACATTGCTCCGCTTCTCAACGCCAACGACTGGGCTGTCAATGCTGTGGCAAAGATCAGCATTCCATTCGGAGAGACACTCACTGATATAGCAAAATATCCTAAGTTGAAACTTAAAGATCCTTACGCTAAAAAAGGTTTACCATCATGGGTTAAATGGATTATCTCTATATTGATAGTTGCCGTTGTAGCAGCAGCATTATGGATTTTCAACATACTCGCTCCATTAAATGCTAAATTGAAATCACCTCTTCCAAGATACAACAAAGAAAATGTTGAAATAGTAGCAGATACTATTGTAGAAGTAGAAGTAGTTGAAGAAGTGATAGAATAATCTAAAAATCCAATAAGAAAGTAAGAAAGAGCAGCGGTTGCTGCTCTTTTTTATACATCCACGAAAAGACACTAATCTATCACTAAAACTTTCGTGTGAGATTCGTGAAATTTAGTGGATACTATATCATCGTGGATTAAAAATCAAATTCTAGTACTCCTTGTTGTCCTGATGTTGTTTCCTGTTCGGCAGAAGTATTACCTATCATCGCCAAGAATTCATCTTCAGTCTTGATCTCTATCCCAAGACTTTCAGCTTTCTTTCTCTTCTCAGGTCCCATCTTGTCACCGGCAACGACGAAACTTGTCTTCTTAGAGATTGATGAGACATTCTTGCCGCCAAGATCTTCGATGAGTTGTTTTATCTCGTCACGACTCATAGTAGAAAAGACGCCGCTGACAACGATGCTCATTCCAGACAAAACCTGATTTTCACTGACTTCCTTTTTCTCTTGTTCAAACTGAAGACCGGCTTCCTTCAACTTATTAATAATATGTATGTTTCTTTCGTCTGCGAAAAAGTCTTTTATTGACAAAGCTATCTTGCCGCCTACTTCTTCAATATCAGTAAGTTCTTCCAGACTAGCATTGATAATATTATCAATGGAACCCATCGCTTTAGCAATAAGTTTCGCAGTTGTCTCACCGACATATTTTATTCCTAAAGCGAAAAGCACCCTCGCAAAAGGAACGCTCTTCGACTTCTCGATAGCTTCTATGATATTATTGGCGGTCTTCTCCTTGAAACTTACCTTACGAACATTTTCCTGCAAAAGGTTAGTGTCATCTTCGACAACGATTATCTTTTCAAGACCGTAAATCTTGTCATAAGTGAGATTATATAGATCAGAATAATCTTTAATCAGATTATTATCGAAAAGCACTTCTACCTTGCCTTCGCCAAGACTCTCGATGTTCATCGCCTTACGACTGATAAAATGCTCTATACGTCCTTTGATCTGAGGAGGGCAGCCGAGAGTGTTAGGGCAATACCATGCAGTTTCACCTTCTGCCTTAACGAGTTTCGTTCCGCATTCAGGACAATGTTCTATGAAAGTTATTTTCTTGCTGTCTTCTTTTCTAAGCTTAAGATCCACAGCGGTAATCTTAGGAATAATCTCGCCGCCTTTCTCCACGCTTACTATGTCTTCATGATGAAGGTCAAGCTGTTCTATGAAGTCTGCGTTATGCAGAGTCGCTCTTTTCACTATGGTGCCGGCAAGTTGCACAGGTTCTAGGTTAGCAACCGGTGTTATCGTTCCGTGGCGTCCTACTTGAAAATCGACGCTTAACAATTTGGTGTGAGCTTCTTCAGCCTTGAATTTATAAGCTATAGCCCAACGAGGCGACTTTGCGGTAAAACCTAATATTTCTCTTTGTTTGAAATCGTTGACCTTTATCACAATGCCGTCGATGTCAAAAGGAAGTTCTTTTCTCTTCTCATCCCAATAGTTGATGAAGTCTTCAATATCTTCAACATTCTTGCATATCGCCATGAAGTTAGATACATTGAAGCCCCATTGTTTGGCAGCGGCAAGACTCTCATAATGAGTATTGAAAATCATCTTGTCGTCGTCCATCATCATGAAGTAACAGTATTGGTCGAGTTTACGTTTGGCTACTTCTTTAGAATCCTGGAGCTTTATCGTTCCAGCTGCAGCATTTCTTGGATTGGCAAAAGGCTGCAGACCCAAGTCCTCTCGTTCAGCATTGATGCTATTGAAACTGCTATGAGGCATGATAACTTCGCCGCGCATCTCAAAGAAATCAGGATAGTCGCCTTTAAGACGAAGTGGAATGCTGCGTATCGTCTTGATATTAGTAGTGACATCGTCGCCTTGCGTTCCGTCACCACGAGTCACGGCTTTGACAAACAAACCGTTTTCGTATGTTAGACTGATGGAAACACCATCGAATTTAAGTTCACAAACAAACTCAACATCTTCCTCAATGGTCTTCTTTATTCTTGAGATAAAATCCTTGACTTCTTCAATATTATATGAGTTTGACAATGACAACATCGGATAACGATGCTTCACAGTCTTGAACTCTTTAGTCAAGTCGCCGCCGACACGCTGAGTAGGAGAGTCGGGGAGAACCAAATCGGGGAACTGCTTCTCGAGATCGATGAGCTCGTTTAAAAGCATATCGAAATCGTAGTCGCTGATAGTTGGTTGAGCTAAGATGTAATAATTATGATTATGATTATCGATAATCTTGCTTAACTCTGAAATCCTGGCTTTTGCTTCTTCTTTGTTCATGAATTTTAACTCAGCTTAATGATTTATTATTTCCATTCGTATGAACAGTCAACATTATCTACATTGTAAATAGTCTGATAATAGTCAGTATAGGCTTCGCAGTCTTTCTTTGAATAAACGCCATAGAGAATGTCTGATGAACCATTGTCAACATTTCTGCAGATACATGCCTTTTCACATGAAGATGTCATTATGATAATAACAGCTGTAGCAAAAAATAGTTTAATAATTTTTTTCATTTTTTTGAAAGTTAATGTGCAAAGATAATATTTTTCTTTCTAAAAAATATATTAAATATCTCATCGTAATTAATTTGATTTAGACGGAAAAAATAAGTATCTTCGCAATGTTTTTTTATATTGGAATAAATGTATAATTAATAAAATCACTTATGAAAATCAGATCAATTATTTTACTCGTTGTCATGGCATTATGCTTTAATGTCAAGGCGCAAGAGATTGCAGATTGGTGGAACGACGTATCTGTATACCAGGTTAATAAAGTCGCTCCTAGAACCAATGTGATTCCTTATCAAGATGAAAACGGAATCAATAATCTTGAGTACAGACAATCTCCTTATTATCAATGTATCAATGGTAACTGGAAATTCCATTGGGTTGAAAAACCAGCCGACAAACCACAAGGCTTCTATGCTGAAGGTTACGATGTCTCATCATGGAACACAATCCCTGTTCCTGCTAACTGGGAATTAAACGGCTACGGCATTCCTGTCTATATCAATCAACAAAATGAATTCCCTTCAAACCAGCCTTATGCTCCAACAGAATACAATCCAGTAGGTTGCTACGTTCACAATTTCAACATTCCAGCTGAATGGGAAGGAAGAAATGTCTACATCAACTTCGGCGCTGTTAAGTCAGCTTTCTATCTCTGGATTAACGGCAAGTTCGTAGGCTATTCAGAAGACTCAAAGACTCCAGCAGAATTTGACATCACTCCTTATCTTAACAAAGGCGGTGAAAACACTTTGGCAGTTGAGGCATACCGTTTCTCAGACGGTTCTTATCTTGAATGTCAAGACTATTGGCGTCTCAGCGGCATCACACGCGATGTCATTTTATATTCAAAACCTAAAACAAATGTTTACGACTTCTTCGTAAAGGCTGGCCTCGATGAAAGATATGCAAAAGGTATCTTCGAAGTCTTGATCGACGTCAACTACGGAAAGAAAGTTCCTTCAAAATTGACTGTTGAAGTTGAATTGGTCAATAAAAACGAAAATGCTAAATTCGAAGTCAACAAATTATATGTTGAAGAATTTTCTAAGAAAGAACTTATCGCAAAACAAAATTCAGAAGGTCACTCAACAATTCGTTTCAAGAAGATTTTGGATAGAGTAGAGGCTTGGTCAGCAGAAAAACCAGTTCTTTATGATATGACAATCCGCTTGAAAGACAAGAAAGGCAATGTTATTGAAGTCGTCGGCTCTAAGGTCGGTTTCAGAACATCAGAAATTAAAGACGGACAATTGATGGTCAACGGCAAGCCTATACTTATCAAAGGTGTTAACCGTCACGAACACGATGGATTTACAGGTCAATGTGTTAGCCGCGCAACAATGGAAAGAGATATTCAGCTCATGCTCAAAAACAATATCAACACCATCCGTACTTCACACTATCCTTGTGACATTTATTTGTATGAATTATGCGACAAATATGGTTTGTATGTAATCGACGAAGCTAACAATGAGTCACATGCTCAAGGTTACGGCGACGCTAGCTTGGCAAAAGACGAACGCTGGGTTGAAGCATTCAAATACAGATGTAACAATATGTTTGGCAGAGACAAGAACCATGCTTCAATCATTATCTGGTCATTGGGTAACGAATGCGGCAATGGCATCTGTATGTATGAATCTTACGATATGATGAAGAAACTTGATAACACACGCCCTGTCATCAACGAACGTTCTATCTATGATTACAATACCGATATCATCGGACTCATGTACGCAAGCCAAAGCTATTTGGAAAAATTCGTTGAAGAAGAATTAGATTCACTCGATCGTCCTTTCATTATGGTTGAATATCTCCACGCTATGGGCAACAGCTGCGGCGGTATGCAAGACTATTGGGATGTTATCAACTCTCATAAACAATTGCAAGGCGGCTGCATCTGGGACTGGTGCGATCAAAGTCTTATTCAACATGACACTGTCAAAAACGTAAGATGGTACGCAGCTGGCGGTGACCTCGGCGCTCTCGAAGGCATCGGCAACGACGACAGCTTCTGTGTCAACGGTTTGGTGACTAGCGACAGACATCCTCACCATCATCTCGATGAAGTGAAGAAAATATATCAAAACATAAGCGTAACACCTGTCGATATA
>JAEIGA010008383.1_pt1 | contig 15662 bp, 11 predicted proteins | sample 9270691 | NCBI WGS metagenome assembly JAEIGA01 (sample SAMN17057246, study PRJNA624740) | gut metagenome | biome: biome; isolation source: fecal sample | host: Bos grunniens | place: China: Xizang | collected 2019
GTTTGTGCGCATAAGCTTCTGCGTCGCAGACGGCGTATGACTGCTCGCAGGCAATACGACGGATATGACGCAGGGCAACGGACACGAACAATAAAGTCACGCGACCAAAGGGAGCGGGGCGAGTTGTGAGTGGACGTAGGATGGCGGGAGTTGCATTGCAACGGAGCCATCCGTCAGCTTATGAGCACTATGACCATCCGCCAGGCTGGCCTTTCTTTTGTATTTGCCAGTCCTGACAACTTTTTTCAGGCTCTTGAACTGGCTTATATCGATCTGGCGTCAGTCTGCAGATACTTTTCAATGTGTTCCGGACTGACAAAACTTGCTTAGATGGGAGTCTTCTGGAGACGGAATCTGTGGTTCAGACTGACGGAATGCGCTGGAGAGTCAGCTCTCGGGTGTCAAAAACGAGAATGCAGACTGACCAGACTTGTTTTAGTGTCAGTTCTATGAAGCAGACGCTGTGCACCAGGACTGACATATGACATTCGTGCGACAGCTCTGCGGGAGCAACATCGGTTATCAGAGCTGACACAGTATTCCGGACTGCTCGTACGTTATAGATGCAAACAGCTCTACAAACACGGATTTGCATGGTTGACTGAATACAAAAAGAAGCCTGGCCTAAGCCAGACTTCCATTCAAACGATTTATTTCCCAAGATCTTTATTCTTTTCCGCCGATCTTACGATTGCCTGGATCACCGCATTACGGAAGCCACATTCCTCAAGCGCTGTGACGCCGACGATCGTCGATCCCCCCGGCGAGCATACGGCGTCTTTTAACTCGCCCGGATGCTTCCCGGTCTCTGTCACCATCGCTGCCGAACCGAGTACGGTTTTGGCCGCCAGGCGCTGTGCCATATCCCGCGGGATACCTGTCTGCACCGCACCATCTGCCATCGCTTCGATCAGCATATAGATGTAAGCCGGTGCACAGCTGGTCACACTCGTCAGAGAATCGATCATTCCCTCATTCACTCTCTCAAAATCGCCTGCTGCCGCAAGCATCGTTTCAAGTCTCGTAAACAGCTCTTCCGGGATATCAGAAGGACCGGTCAAAAGGATCATTCCCTTTCCGACCATCGCCGGTGTGTTCGGCATGATCCGAAGCACCGTTGTATCATCACCGATGCACTCCTGGATCGCCGCTACCTTCACGCCTGCCGCAATGGTTACCACAATATGTGTCTTCCCGTTCTTTGCCTCTTCCTCTAAAACCGGCGCGATCTTACCTGCCACCAGGCGGATCACATTTGGCTTTACTGCCAACACGATATACTCTGCGCTTCGCGCAAGCTCTTCATTGGAAGCCGCAACATGACATCCCATCTCCTGTGCCAGCTCATTCGCCTTTTCCGGAAGATAATCATTGATCACTACATTCTCAGCGCCAATAGACTTACAGGCAGCTACGATCAAAGCCCCACCCATGTTTCCTGCTCCGATAAAACCAATCTTATACATAAAACCTCTCTCCTTGCCTTAAGATACTTAAAATCAATTCATCTTTTGCTATCTTATCAAAAAGAATCCCAGAAAACAACTATGCAGCCCCTCTCAGGACTGCATAACTGCTTCATCAATGTAGTATGTTTTAAATCATAGGAAACTGTAATTGGCTAGTTAGTTTCTCTTTACAAGAGTTATTCTAGCATAACTCTCGACAGAAGTCCAGTCTTTTTTCGAGAATTTATAACAATTTGCGTTCTGCGCATTTTCCTATATAATAGTAATATACTAGGTTTTGTCGATAAAAGTTTTTTCTCGTATCAGAAAGGAGACTTCCATGTTGCATTATGATCATCCCGATATCCGGCCACTGCTTTTTTCAGGCGGCTTTGGTCTGGAAAAAGAAAGTCTGCGCGTTGATGAAAACGGTCTTCTTTCGCAAACCGATCATCCGTTTCCTGACGATGAACATATCGTGCGGGACTTCTCAGAAAACCAGACAGAGATCAACACTTCTGTCTGCCACAGTGCACAGGAAGCGATCAACGAACTTTCCTGCCATTACTTAAGGATCCAGAAAAAGCTTTTCGAAATGTCTCCGCGTGAGTATCTATGGCCATTTTCCAATCCGCCTTATATCCGCAGTGAAAAAGATATTCCTGTCGCGCGTTTTTCGGGCGATCAGGCTTCCAAAACCGTCTACCGCGATTATCTGGCAAACCGGTACGGAAGATACATTATGACATTCTCGGGCATCCATGTGAACTTTTCATTTGACGATGAACTCCTGAAGCGTGACTACGCTCTTTGCGAAAAGGATCGTTATCAGGATTTTTCAGATTATAAAAACCGGTTCTATTTAACACTAGCTGAGCGTGCCGCTTCATACGGCTGGATTCTGACCGCAGCCACGGCCGCCAGCCCTATTATGGACAGCTCCTATGTGGAAAAAGGCATCCTCGGAGAAGACACCTTCTTTAACGGTATGGCATCCCTGCGAAGCTCAGAGTTTGGATACTGGAACTTCTTTGCGCCAATTCTGGATTATACCAGCATTGAGGCTTATGTCGGGAGCATTCAGCGCTATGTAAATGAGGGGTTTCTGGCCTCTCCATCAGAGCTTTATTATCCGATCCGTCTGAAAAGCAAGGGCGTATACAGCATGGATGGCCTTCTGGAAAACGGTGTCAGCCATATCGAGCTGCGTATGTTTGACCTGAATCCTTTGATTCCTGTCGGACTCGATGTCAGAGATGTCGAATTCGCGCAATATCTTCTGATCTGGCTGATCTCCACACCACATCGCCATCTGTCACCAAGCGCACAGGTGCAGGCTGCCCATAACTTTAAGATTGCGGCGCATTATGACTTAAAGACCGTTCGTATTCTTCTGCAAAATGGTGATATGTATGGAGACGCCTATCCCGTTGCCGATGCCGCGCTTGCCGTGATCGCGACCATGAAAGATTTCTTCCGCAATGCAGATTCCCATGTTCAGGATATTCTGGATTTTCAGGCTGACAAATTTACAAACCCGCATAACCGGTATGCCTGGAAAGTGCGCAGGCTCTACCAGGATGGGTTCGTAAAAAAAGGACTCCTCCTTGCCCGGCAAAGGCAAGAAGAAGCCCTGAATTGCAGTGCAGAACATGCCTGCAGGTCTGTATGATTTACAGGCCTTTGAGTTTCTTGATCTCTTCTGTCAGCTTCGGAACAACCTCAAACAGGTCACCAACGATACCATAGTCAGCAAGCTGGAAGATGTTTGCTTCCGGATCTTTGTTGATCGCGATGATGCAATCGGATCCGCCGATACCAGCTGCATGCTGGATCGCACCGGAGATACCACAAGCGATGTACAGTTTCGGTCCTACGGTCTTACCTGTCTGACCTACCTGATGGCTGTGTGTGATCCATCCGGAATCAACTGCTGCACGGGATGCACCAAGGGTAGCACCCAGAACTTCACAAAGCTCTTTCAGCGGAGCAAAACCTTCCGGTCCGCCAACGCCACGACCACCGGCAACGATGATATCAGCGCCTTCCAGGTCAACCAGCTCTCCGCCTTCTTCCATCAGAACCTCGAGGATCTGTGTACGGATCTGATCTGCTGCTACGTGGAAATCGATATTGATAATCTCAGCTTTACCTTCGGTCTCTTCCGGTTTCTTGAATACGCCAGGACGTACTGTACCAAGCTGCGGACGATGATCCGGGCAAAGGATTGTTGCCATCAGGTTACCGCCAAATGCCGGACGGGTCCATGCAACATTGCCGGATTCCTCATCAATGCTAAGTCTTGTACAGTCTGCTGTCAGACCTGTATTCAAACGGCAGGAAACACGCGGGCCAAGGTCACGTCCGTTCGGTGTAGCACCAAACAGCATCGTGGTCGGACCATATGTATCCAGTGCATGGCATACTGCCAATGCATATGCATCTGTTGTATAGTCTTTGTATTCTTCGCCATCGATCACGTAGATCACGTCAGCGCCATGTGCGTTTGCGTCATCAATAGCCGCCTGTACGCCGCATCCAACGATCAGAGCACAAAGTTTTCCGCCCTGTCCGTCTGCCAGTTCACGACCCGGTCCAAGCAGCTCGATACCAACGTTTTTCGCAGTACCATCTTCATTTGTTTCTACAAATACCCATAAATCTTTGCTTTTTACTTCCACGGTTCGTCCCTCCTTTAAATGATATTCGCTTCATCCAGCAGGGAAACGAGTTTCACTGCGCTTTCTGCGTCGGTTTCTTCTTTGATCACAACGCCGCCTTGTTTAACCGGCGGTACGAATGTCTTCTTAACACGTGTCGGAGATCCTTTCAGTCCGATGCATCCGCGATCGATATCCGGGAATGCATCAACGGTTAATGTAGTGATCTCTTTTTTCCGTGCAGCCAGTTTGCTCTTAACTGACGGATAACGCATGTCAAATGCCGGTTTTGTAAAGGTGATCAAGCACGGATATTTTACGCCAACTACCTGCTGACCGCCGTCGATCTCTTTGTAAACTTTCAGGCGATCTGCTTCCGCTTCACAGGTCAGACCATAGGTTACCTGCGGCAGATCCAGATGCTCTGCGATCTCGCAGCCTACCTGTGCGGTATCACCGTCGATAGCCTGTTTTCCACAGAAGATCATATCGAATTTGCCTTCGATCTCTTCGATCTTCTTGATCGCACAAGCAATAATGTAGCTGGTAGCCAATGTATCGGAACCGCCGAATGCGCGGTCGGATACCAGATATCCGCTGTCGCCGCCTACTGCAAGGCACTCACGGACAACTGCTTCTGCCTGTGCCGGGCCCATGCTGACGATAACGATCTTTGTATCCGGATCATTGTCTTTGATTCTTGCTGCTGCTTCCATTGCATAGCTGTCAAACGGATTCAGGATACTTGGAACGCCGTCACGGACCAGCGTATTTGTCACCGGATCGATCTTAATGATCGTCGTATCCGGAACCTGCTTAACGCATACTAAAATGTTCATAGACTTCTCCTCCTGCACAAATGCTACTTACTAAAGGGCATAGTTACTTTCATAACAGTAACTACTAACGATAAAAAAAGTATAAGAGATTGACAAACTAATGTCAATCTCTTATTGCGCATTTTGTGTGAACTTTTAGTTTTATCCTGTCAAAAAGGATTAATACTCGACTTTACCCATATGTTCATCATTGATGACATAATAAGCTGCGCTGTCTTCCGGCTTCAGGTACATTGCGATCTCTTTTACCGCAACATCCGGCTGCAGTGCTGCAAACTGCGCGAGTGCACGCTCTTTAAGATCCTCAACATTCACATCTTTTCCCATGAACTGAAGGATCATTCTTGAAGCAGGTTTTTTAACAGCAGCTTTTTTCGCTGCCGGTTTCTTAGCTGCTGTCTTCTTTGCTGCAGGCTTCTTAGCTGCTGCCTTTTTGGTCTCTGTCTTCTTAGTCTCAGCTTTCGCTGCTGTTTTTTTCGCTGCAGTTTTTGCGGCCGGCTTCTTCTCTTCTGCCTTTGCGGCCGGCTTCTTCTCTTCTGTCTTAACAACAGGCTTCTTCTCTTCTGCCTTTGCGGCCGGTTCCGCTACCTTTGCTGTTACTTTCTCTTCTGCCTTTGCTACTGCTGCAACTGTCTTCTCTTCTTTAACTTCCGCTTTCACTGCTTCTGTCTTTGCCTTACTTGTTGCCATTGTAAAAAAACCTCCTACAACATAATACTAAATTACAGCCCCTATTATCCGTCATTTTGCAGAAAAAATCAACCTCTGAAACGGTCTAGTACCTGAAAGAATACAGGAAATGTCTTGGCACAGCATCCGGGATCCAGAATACGGATGCCTTCTTTGCGAAGTCCCATCAGCGCAAACGACATCGCCACCCGATGATCGGAAAACGTTTCGATCTCGCAGGGCCTGGGTTCCCCCGGAAATATCTTCACTCCGTCATCCCATTCTTCGCATTGGATCCCTGCACGTGCTAAATTGCTGGCGATCGCATGGATCCTGTCACATTCCTGGCCTCTGATATGAGCAATGCCTGTAATCTCTACCGGCGCGTCTGCAAACGGCGCGATCGCCGCAAGCGTCAATGCCTGATCAGAAAAGTCATTCATATTGACACAGACACCTCTCAACCGCTTCGGCCCCTTTAAGCATATCCCTTCTGACGTGTCCTCCATGGTGCATCCCATTTCACATAAAACGTCAAGGAACTTCAGGTCTCCCTGCGACAGCTCCGGGTGCACATTCGCAACCGTCACTTCTCCGCCGCACACAGCCGCTGCGGCGTAAAAATAACAGGCGCCGGAAACATCCGGTTCGATCTCATAATCTCTGCTCTGATAAGATGCCCCTGCCGGGATCATATATTCATGATCCTGCTTTGAAACCGTTACGCCGAATTCCTGCATCATTCTGCGTGTGATCCGGACATAAGCCCCATCTGTCTTCTGACTGGTGATCCGGATCTTAAGTGCGTCCTGAAGCATTGGCGCTGTCATCAAAAGTGCACTTAAGAATTGTGTGCTTTCGCTGATATCAAGCCCGATCATACACCCCTTTGAAAAACCGTTGTTTCCGCAGATCCTGACCGGAAGACAATCTGCCTCTTCCAGACACGTGACCTTTGCGCCCATCTGACGCAAGGCATCAAGAAGCGGTTTCATCGGCCTTTTTTTCATTTGAGAAGAAGCATCTATAAGATACTCTCCATCTGAAAAGCCCAGCATCGCCGTCAGAAATCTTGCTGCCGTACCTGCACTTCCCACATAGATCCTGCCGCTTTTTTGGGGGATCTTTCCTCCCAATCCTCTGATCCGGATCGTCCGTTCCTCATTTTCCGTCCGGATCTCAAATCCGAGATCTTTTAAACATGTCAAAAAGTGCTGCGCATCATCACTGACAAGCGCACCGTCTAACTGACTCCATCCGTCCGCAAGTGCCGCAAGCAAAAGCGCCCGGTTCGTAACACTTTTCGAACCGGGCACCTGTACACTGGCTTTGACGGGCTTTTGGATCGGTTTCCCTTCATAAAAGTCCTGTTTCATATGTAACCATCCGTTTTCCCAACTGCATCGGAACTGTTATTCGTCACCGTCTTCCGTCGTATCCGTTGTAACTGTTGTTTCTGTCGTCACAGTCGTCTCTGTCCCGTCTGCATTCTGTGTTGTCTCTGTTGTTACTGTCGTATCTCCGGTATTTTCCGTATCTCCGGTATCTGTCTGATCCGTCGTTTCTTCTGTCACTTCCTCTTCTGTCGTCTCTTCTTCCTGCTGATCTTCTGCCGGATCATGTGTATAACCGTAATCCTGATATACAGAATAATGACGGCTGATCTTCTCGATATCAAATGATGCGGTTTCTTTGCCGTCGATCATATAAAGCATTGCTTCACGCCAGATCCTTGCAGGATAAGTTCCACCGTACAGGTTGGAGAGTTCTTTCGGTTGATCATAGCCAACCCATACCGCAATTGTATAATACGGTGTGAATCCGCAGAACCATCCGTCCTTACTTTCATTCGTCGTACCGGTCTTTCCTGCTGCATCCGTATCCGAATGTGAATACCAGTTCATGCTGCTCGCCGTACCTGTCGTAACAACGCCCATCATGACATCTGTCATATTGTCGGCAGCTTCCTGTTCATAAACGCGTGTCGTATCCGGTGAGGAATAGATGTTGTTTCCATCATGGTCCACGATCTGACTGATACAATCGGTCTCCGTGAACTCCCCATGGTTCTCGATCGTACTGTATGCATTTGCCATCTCTACGGTCGTTGCACCATAAGTCAGTGCGCCAAGTGCCGCACTCTTTACATGATCAGATGGAAGGATCTTCGTAAAATGCATAGCATGGACATGCGAGATACCGGTATCAATGCCGATCTCATTGAACAGCCAGTACGCACATCCGTTCACACTGTTGATCACCGCCCGGCGCAGTGTCATCTGATCTCCGTACATATTGCTGATCTCAGAAGAAGATGCCTTCTTTGCTTTTGTGACATTGATATTCCGTAATTCTGAATACTGCGTATATCCTTCTTCAAAAGCCGGCGTGTAAACAACCAAAGGCTTGAAGGTACTGCCAGGCTGACGATAACTCTGAAAAGCACGGTTCAGGGAGTAGGTCGAATCGAGCTCTTCCTGCTTCCGTCCGCCAATGATCGCAACGACCTTTCCGGTCTCGTTATCAATAACGGTCATCGCACCCTGCAGTTCATAAACGCCATCGTCTTTGGTGCTGTCATTAAACGACAAACCTTCATTCAGGACTTCCTGAAGGCTTTCCTGCGCATCTTCATCTATCGTCGTATAAACTTTATATCCACCGGTATAAAGCTTAAATCGGGCATCTTCATATGCTTCGTTATATGCCTCCATATAAGTATCATAGGAATCCGAATCTTCAAATTCGTATTCAAACCCGAACCCATCCACCTTCATCAGATAGCGGACTGCGCAGTTTACGGCATAGGTGGTTTCATAATCATAATATTCTGTTTTTTCTGCTTTCGGCGTAACCGTAATATCCTCAGCGACCGCTTCCTCATATGCGCCCTGCGCGATATATCCGCACTCAAGCATATCCTTTAAGATCTTGTTCCGACGCGGGATCGCATTGGCACTGTCTTTATACGGATTGTAGTATTCCGGATAGTTCGGAATCGCACAGATATACGCGATCTGCGACACATCCAGTTCGTCTACAGTTGTGTCAAAATACGTCAATGAAGCGTCCTGAACACCGTAAATACCGTTCGCAAAACAGCAGGTATTGCAATAAAACTCCATGATCTGCTCTTTGCTGTATTTTTCGGCAAGCTCTTTCGCTATGAAAATCTCACGGATCTTTCGGATAATGGACTTGTCACGTGTCAGATACTGTGTTCTTGCCAACTGCTGGGTAATGGTACTCGCACCCTCTGCAACTTTTCCGCGCGAACGGACATAGTCTACCACTGCACGAGCGATACCCTTTACATCGTAGCCTTCATTTTCCCAATAAGTACGGTCCTCGATCGAAACAAAGGCATTGATGACATCCTCCGGAATCTGATCGTACTTCAGATACGTCGCATCTGTATCGCTTGCCAATTCTGCGATCTGATTGCCGTCGCTGTCATATACATAAGAGCTTTCCGCTAATCGGAAATCCTCAGGTCTGCTGTCTGCTACGATCTGTTTTGCATCATCTGCCATCTCAAACAGGTTCATGCCGGATTCTTTTTTCAGGTACATATTACCTGCTACAAATGCGGCCAGGATCAATCCGATAATGACTGCTATCACAATCAGAAAATTCCTGAAAAAATCAATCCTGCGTGCGATCGCAAGCTGACGTTTGTATTCTTTTTTACTTAAGGGCTTCTTTCTCTGCGCGATCTTAACGCGTTTCACGCGGGAAATCGGCATTCGTTTTCTTTTCATGGAGTTGTCTTTCTACCTCACAGTCTAAAAACCCACTTTTGCATTATCCAAAAGATTTTAACACATGTTGTACGTTTTGGCAAATTCACATGCTGAATTTAGAGAATTGCCCCCAAAAAAAGACATCCTGAAAGCCGTATATGACGCTCTCAGGATGTTTCATATCAACGATTCTGTTTAGTTTTCCGGTATGCCGATGATGCTTCTGACACGAACAGTGACTTCCTCTTTCGACTGGTTTAACGCAATGGCAAGCTCATCATACAGCTCATGTTCCGCAACCCTTAGATAACGCTCATCGAGCGCTGTGTTCTTTTTCCCTGCCGCGATCCGCTCTTCCTTGCGTGCAGCCAATGTCTTGATCAGACTGATCAAACGCCTGCAATCGCAGGTGCGCATCACATCTTTATAGTCCTGTTCTCTTTTTTTGTCTTCCGCCACCGTAAGGCAAGCGATATCCGGGATCTCCTCGATCAGCTGTTTCCCTTCTTCTTCAGTGATCACCTTTCTGATCACGGCCTTTTCGCTGTCAGCGGGAAGATACACGCGTGCACCGGCATCCCAGACCGGATGCAGCACATAATACGGGCGCTCCATTTCAGCCCCCGGCATCTTCATCTGGGTAATATCCGCAACGGCACAAACGCCCTTGCTGCCATATACAACATGATCTCCGATCTTAAACATGCAAACAGACTCCTTTCGACATTTATCATAACATATTTTAACGAAAAATGTCAGTGCGAATCCGCTTTGTATAAAAGAAAAATCCCGCCTGTATGTGAATACAGACGGGATTTCATCACTTTTTGGATAAATGCTCTATCTCTTATTGGAGGGGCGCCAGATCTTCTGCTCTTCAGCAGCCTTGATCAACTCATCTCTGAAATCCGGATGTGCGATTGAAATGATCCGCTCCGCCTTCTCCCAGGTCGGGATTCCCTGAATATTGACAACGCCGTATTCGGTTGCCATAAACATCGCCTGTGTACGCGGTGTCGTGATCACATCACCATTGGTAAACTTCGGAAGAATATTGGAATGTACTGTTCCCTTCTTGTCCGTGTGCGTAGACGGCATTGCAAGGAAAGCCTGTCCATGTGCTGCCTCACCTGCTCCTGTTACAAAGTCAAGCTGTCCACCTGTTCCGCTGATATGACGGGTTCCTGCTGTCTCCGAGCAAACCTGTCCGTAAAGATCCATCGCGATGCAGCCGTTGATCGATACAAAATGATCAAGTGCCTTGATCGTCGCCGGATTATTCACATAAGCCATCGGTGCAGACATGATATCAACGTTCATATGCAGATAGTCATAAAGCTCCTTTGAACCGTTACAGATCGAGAATACACCCTTACCGGTATTGATCGGTTTTTTCTTATTCGTGATCTTCCCTGCCTCATAAAGCTTCAGATATCCGTCACTCATCAGCTCGGTATGCATGCCCAGATCCTTCAGATCGGACTCTGCGATCAGTCCGCCAAGCGCATTCGGCATACCGCCAATACCGATCTGCAGTGTGATCCCATCATACAGATACGGGAAGATATTATTTGCGATCGCACGGTCGATCTCGCCTGCAGGCGCACCCGGTGCCGTACCGAGCGGAACATTGTTCTCAACTACATAGTCTACATCGGTGATATGAATATGATCTGCTTCCATACCGAAAACAACCGGCATGTTCTCATTCACTTCCAGGATGATATGATCTGCCGCGTCGAGCATCTCCTGCATACAGCAGTTTGTCAGACCATAGCTGAAGTATCCATGCGGTCCCATCGGGGAAACCGTGATCATCGCCACATTAACCGGCGCGTATCCCTTTGTATAATAAGAACCGTTGAAACGGAACAGCATCGGCATATAGTATGCAAGACCTTTGTCTACATAATGACGGTCTAAACCGGAGCAATGCCATGCATTATAGGTGAATGCCTTGTGCTCCGGATCCTGTTCTACAACCTGTACCGGCTTCATGGCGATCGCGTTACGGATCTTAACATCTTTTAATTCGTCTTTGCGTGCTGCCAGAGCCGCATCCAGTGCTTCCGGAAAAGAACAGGTCTGGCAGTAGTCTACCCAGTCTCCGTCCTTAACGATCTTTACTGCTTCCTCAGCCGTTACCAGTCTCTTCTGATATTCTTCATAAACATTCATCCTGCGACCTCCTTACTGCTTAACCCAAAACAGGTGCCCTTCGTAAACGCAAACCCGTCTGATCTCATTCCTGATATATCAAGCATACCAGAAGAAAAAACTGTCATCAAGCAAAAAATCGTATATCTTATACGATTTTTGCATTATTTTAAAACACTGCCGGATTGTCAGGCTGCTTCGCTTTGCCTTTTGAATACAGAATGATCGTATCTCCTTCGATCAGAACCATATCACCCTTCGGGATGATCATATTCTCATTTCTCTTAACCATAACGATAAATGTCTGACGTGAAATATCCAGATCGCGGATCGCTACGCCATTCCACGGATGATCTTTTTTCAGAAGTACTTCCTTCATGTTAACTGTCTGGCTGTCGTTCTTCAGAGACTCTGCCGCAATGATCAGAGTATCTCCTGCACGGACGACAACGTCACCACGCGGGATCAGCGTCTCCTGGCCTCTCTGGAGCGCGGCAATGATGATTCCGCTCGGAAGTCCGAGATCTTTGATCATCCGGTCATTCCAGCCGTCTCCTTTTTCCATCCGGATCTTGATGAAATGAACATCCTCTTCAATCGCATAGTCGCCCATTTTTTTGAGCTTCGTATACTGTTCAACGAATCCGGCAGAAATAATACCGGTCGGGATCGCCACCATCATAACACCTACAAAAGCGATCACAATACCTGCGATCTGACCCGCAACCGTGATCGGATAGATATCTCCATATCCAACCGTTAAGAGTGCGGAAACTGCCCACCAGATTCCGGAAAAGGCATTCGTAAAGACATCCGGCTGGGCTTCATGCTCAAGACCGTACATGCAAAGGCTTGCCGCAAGCATTACGATTCCAAGGATAAAAAAGGAGGATACCAACTGCTGCTTTTTACTCCGGAAGACTTCTCCGATCGCCTGGAACGAATCGTAATATGCATTGATCCGGAACAGGCGGAAGATACGGACGACTCTCAGCAGTCGGAACAGCACCGCTCCCGCCGGAAATACCACCGGCAGAAAATACGGAAGGAAGGACAGCAGATCGATAATTCCCGTCAGTGAAATGATGTATCTTCTTCTGCACCATCCCGCAGATCTGCTCGGATGAGCGCTCGGTGCCGCCATGATCCGCAAAACATAATCCACAGCAAAAAACAGCACGGTGATCCACTCGATCACAATAAACACCATGAAATGCTCTGCTCTCAGATCGCGGAACGTATACATGAAACTGATCACGATATTGATCACAAGCGTTACAACGCTCAAAATATCATAACCCCAGCTCCAGGCAGTATCGTTCTGGCCCATCTGAAGTGTTTTATAAAGATTATTCCTGGTCTGAACCCAGTTGTTTGTCTTGTTCTTTGTCTCCATCGCTTATCTCTTCTGTCAGATCTTCCAGCTTCAACAGCATCATTTCGTCCTGAGACGGACTTTCAAGTTCTGCTACACGCCGGGCCTGATTGGTAATGATCTCCTCAAACATGTTGCGGACTTCTCTTGCATTCGCAAAATTCTCCTGCTTTTGCATCTTTCTTGCAACGATCATCTCGCGAACATGCTTCTTTGCCTCTTCTTCTACAACATAATCATATCGGCTGCAGTTAGAATAGAAGATTTCCTCGAGCTCGTCAACCGAGTAGTCAGGGAACTCGATATATTTATTAAAACGCGATTTGAGTCCGGGATTGCTGTTGATAAATTCCTCCATCGGCTTCGTGTAACCTGCCACGATGACAACGAGATCATCCCGGTGATCCTCCATCGCCTTCAGGATGGTATCGATCGCTTCCTGTCCGAAGGCATCATCCTTTTGCGAAAGTGCATATGCCTCATCAATAAAGAGAACTCCTCCGAGTGCTTCCTTGATCTTTTCCTGCGTCTTCAGCGCTGTCTGTCCGACATACCCCGCGACCAGTCCCGAACGGTCCACTTCCACCAGCTGTCCCTTTGACAGTGCACCGATGTTTGCATAAAGCTTTGCAAGGATCCGCGCAACGGTTGTCTTACCGGTTCCGGGGTTCCCGGTAAACACAAGATGCAGGGAAACCGGGACCGATTTCATTCCCTGGTCTTTTCGCATCTTCTGGACTTTTACAAAATCCGTCAGTTCCAGTACATCATGCTTGATCCCCGCCAGACCGATCAGTTCGTTGAGCTGCTCCATCGGATCTTTTTCCGGTTCCTTTGACGTCTCCTCCTGTTCTGTCTGTGAAACTGCCTTTGTGATATCTGCATTTTCTTCAGGATCTGTCCCGGTTACGGCATCCACTTCTTTTTCTAACGCATCAATGCCGGCCTGATTCCTTTTTTGCAGATCTGCCAGCATTTTTTCTGCTTCTTTCAGCGCATCCTCTGCGTTCTTAACCGGATCTTTGCTGCCGCTTCCGAAAAAATCCTTATATACGTCGTTCAGAAAATCCTTATCCATTTTCTCATTCACCCTGCCTTCTGATGAATACCTGTTTTGCATGCTTTTACTATACTTCTTAACCATATCCTGTTGCAAGAAAAATATAGTAAGAGCTGCTGTACGAAATCCATTCATACAGCAGCCCTTTCATTTCATTCGTTTCTGCAATTCTCTTCTGTCTGTACCCTATGCTTCTTCCGTCACAACAGTCTCTTCCGCTTCATCCGCGGGTTCTTCTGTGACTTCCGATACTTCCTCTTCTAATCCGAGATCATCCAGATCGATCTTCGTATTGATCGTGAAATCAGAATCCAGCTGCAGATTGCGATAACGCTTCATACCTGTGCCGGCCGGTATCAGTTTTCCGATGATAACGTTTTCCTTCAAGCCAACCAACGGATCGACTTTTCCTTTGATCGCCGCATCGGTTAATACCTTTGTCGTCTCCTGGAAGGAAGCAGCTGACATGAACGAATTCGTAGCCAGAGATGCTTTTGTGATTCCCAGAAGTTCCTGTTTGCCTGTTGCCGGCTCAAGACCGTCTGCAACAAGCTTTTCATTCATCTCTTCAAAATCAAGCACATCGATCAGAGTTCCCGGCAGGAATGCGGAGTCTCCGTTATCTTCGATACGGATCTTCTTCATCATCTGACGAACGATAACCTCGATGTGTTTATCGTTGATCTCAACACCCTGAAGACGATATACACGCTGTACTTCTCTGAGCAGGTAATCCTGAACCGCTGTCGGACCCTTGATCCGCAGGATATCATGCGGATTCACACTACCTTCTGTCAGCTCATCGCCGGCCTCAAGCACATCACCGTCATGGATCTTGATATTGGATCCGTACGGGATCAGATATGTCTTGGAATCGCCTGTCTCATCATTTGTTACAACGACTTCACGTTTCTTCTTTGTATCACGGATCTCTGCCTTGCCGCCAAATTCAGTGATGATCGCAAGACCTTTCGGCTTACGTGCCTCAAACAGCTCCTCGACACGCGGAAGACCCTGTGTGATATCGCTTCCTGCCACACCACCGGTATGGAAGGTACGCATGGTAAGCTGGGTACCGGGCTCACCGATCGACTGTGCTGCGATGATACCGATCGCTTCACCAACCTGTACTGGTGCGCCGGTTGCCATGTTCATACCGTAGCATTTTGCGCAAACACCCAGATGGGAACGGCATTTCAGGATCGTACGGATCTTTAACTTCCGTACTTCCTTCTCCTGCTCTGCAAATGGAACACCGTTTTCATCAAGACCCTTTTCTACGATATCTGCTGCACGCTTCGGTGTGATCAGCTGATTTGCGCCTACGATCACGTTGCCGTCTTTGTCAACGACATCATAGCATGAGGTACGTCCTGTGATACGCTCCTGGAAGCTTTCGACTTCTTCCTTGCCCTTCATAAATGCGGATACATACATACCCGGAATCTCCGGTGCATCTTTACAGCAATCCTCATCCCGGATGATCAGCTCCTGTGAAACATCTACCAGACGTCTTGTCAGGTAACCGGAATCGGCTGTACGAAGCGCTGTATCAGACAGACCCTTACGCGCACCGTGCGCTGACATGAAATACTCCAGAACGTCAAGGCCTTCACGGAAGTTCGACTTGATCGGCAGCTCGATCGTACGACCGGTTGTATCTGCCATCAGGCCACGCATACCCGCAAGCTGTTTGATCTGCTTGTCGGAA
>JAEIGA010008384.1_pt1 | contig 15661 bp, 17 predicted proteins | sample 9270691 | NCBI WGS metagenome assembly JAEIGA01 (sample SAMN17057246, study PRJNA624740) | gut metagenome | biome: biome; isolation source: fecal sample | host: Bos grunniens | place: China: Xizang | collected 2019
CTAAGAATAAGTTGTTTTTGAAAATTATTGAATGTGAGTGTGGGATTACTCCATGGCCTTCATGGCCGTGGTGATTTCAAGAAGTTCGTTGGTAATCTGGGCCTGGCGTGCCTTGTTGTATTCCAGTGTGAGTTCGCCGATGAGGGTCTTGGCGTTCTCTGTGGCGGATTTCATGGCAACCATGCGGGCAGACTGTTCGGAGGCCTTGCCTTCCAGCACCATCTGGGTGAGCAGGTTGGCGAAGTACAGCGGCAGTATGGATTTGAGCAGCTCTGTGGGGCTGGGCTCCAGCAGGTAATCACCATGTTCTTCATCGGCTGCTTCTTCTGCCAGCTTGAGCAGGTCTTCAGGCTGAATGGGGAGAATGTCCACCACCTGCGGGCGCTGCACCATGATGTTGATGAACTTCTGGTAGACCACCGTCACGCTGTTATAGGTGCCATCCATGAATCCCTTGCGGATGAAGTCCAGAATGGCTTTCATCTCGGCTTCTTCCACAGTATCACCAATGGCGAAGGAGGCCACCAGCTTGCGGCCTACGCGGGCAAACTGCGGGTTGAGCTTGGCGCCGATAGTGAGGTAATCTGCCTCGGCTGGGCACTGGGTGAGCACCTCCTTGAACAGGTTGGTGTTCAGACCGCCGCAGAGACCGCGGTCTGTGCTCACCACAATGACGAGCTTCTTGCCGGTTTCGCGCTTCTGCATGAGCTGGACAGAACCCTCGGCAATGGATTCCTGCAGGTGCTTGAATACCCGCGACAGGGCGCGGATGTACACGCGCCCTTTCAATGCCAGCTCCTGAGCACGGCGCATCTTGGCAGACGCAACCATCTGCATCGCCTTGGTAATCTGCGATGTGTTGCGTACCGACTTGATGCGGCGTTTGATGTCTCTCAGGCTTGCCATGGTGTGTTACTTCAGGCGGGATTTGAAGGTGGTCATGAAGTCCTTGAGTGCGGCGTCGATTTCGTCCGTCAGCTTCTTTTCGGCTTCAATGCGGGTGAGCAGGGCAGCGCCGTTGACGGTGGCTTCCTCCTCCAGCTGGCGGCGCACGGACTGGATCTTGTCCACGGCCACATCATCGAGGAATCCGCGCTGGATGGCGTAGAGGTTGATGACCTCGATACCCAGGCTCTTGGGCTCGTACTGCCCCTGCTTGAAGAGTTCCACAATGCGGCGGCCGCGTTCCAGCTTGGCCTTGGTGGCGGCGTCCAGGTCGGAGCCGAACTGGGCGAATGCCTGGAGTTCTTCGAACTGCGCAAGGTCAAGCTTTACGGAGCCTGCCAGCTTCTTCACAATCTGGGTCTGGGCGCTGGAACCCACGCGGGACACGGAGATACCCACGTTGATGGCCGGACGCACACCCTGGTAGAAAAGGTCAGTATCCAGGAAAATCTGGCCGTCAGTAATGGAAATCACATTCGTGGGAATGTAGGCAGACACGTCACCCGCCTGGGTTTCGATGATGGGCAGGGCTGTCAGTGAACCACCTTTACGTCCACCTTCGCTGTTGATGCGGGCGGCGCGTTCCAGCAGGCGGCTGTGCAGGTAGAATACGTCACCGGGGTAGGCTTCGCGGCCGGAAGGACGGCGCAGAATGAGGGATACCTGGCGGTAGGCCACGGCGTGCTTGGAGAGGTCATCGTACACGATGAGGGCATCCTGACCCTGGTCCATGAAGTACTCACCCATGGCACAGCCGGCATAGGGGGCGAGGTACTGCATGGCGGCGCTGTCGGAGGCGGAGGCCACCACCACAATGCTGTATTCCATGGCACCGGCTTCTTCCAGCTTGGCAACCAGTCGGGAAACGGTGGCTCGCTTCTGTCCCACGGCCACGTAGATGCTGTAGAGCGGGCGGTGTCCCGGCAGTTTGCCCTGTTCGGCCAGCTTGTTCTGCTGTGCCTGGGCAATCATGGTATCGGTGGCGATGGTGGTCTTGCCGGTGGAGCGGTCACCGATGATGAGCTCACGCTGACCACGGCCGATGGGAATCATGGCATCGATGGGCAGAATGCCGGTCTGCACCGGCTGATTCACGCCCTGGCGGGAGATGATGCCCGAAGCAATCTTTTCCACGGGATAATACGTGGTGGCCTGAATCGGCCCCTTGCCGTCCAGCGGGTTGCCCAGGGTATCCACCACGCGGCCGAGCAGACCGGGACCCACGGGCACCTGGAGCAGGCGTCCGGTGGTCTTGCAGGTGTCGCCTTCCTTCAGGGAAGTGGCGTTGCCGATAAGCACGGCACCTACTTCGTGTTCTTCCAGGTTCATGGCGAGGCCCATGACGCCGCCGGGGAATTCAATCATCTCATTGAGCATGGCGTTGCTCAGGCCCTCAATGTGGGCCACGCCGTCGCCAATGGCTTTGATAGTGCCCACGTTCTCGCTGACGGAGGCGGTGGAGATGTTGCGAATCTGTGCTTCGAGTTCTTGTACGATGTTGCTCATACCGTGGTTTGTTTAGAGAGTTTTAGTAAGTTGTTCAATGCGGGTGCGGACGGAGGCGTCCGTTACGTTGTCGCCCACCTTCACGGTGAGCCCTGCAATAAGGGAGGAGTCCACCTGCCAGTTGTAGTTCAGACCCGCCTGGCGGGCATTCAGCCTGGCGGTGATGGCGGCCTGTTCCTCGGCAGTCAGCGGCACGGCGCTGGTGATGGTGGCGGTGTGCGCAGCCTGCTCCAGTCGCACCAGTTCGGTGAACGCGGTGAGCAGTGCCAGGTAGTTGCGCGGCTTTTCGGCGGTAATCTTGTCTGCCACCAGGCGCACGGTGGCTTCGTTCATCAGCCCGTCAGCCCCTATGCAGAGGCGCATGAGGCGCCGCGCCTGGGCTTGCACTTCTTTGCTTATCTTCATAGCTGATTACAGAGAGTTGATGGCTTCGGCGTTGATGGCGCGGTGGTCGGCATCGCTCAGCACCTTGCCGGTAACGCGGGTGGTGGCTTCGGCCACCAGACGGGCAAACTCACCCTTGAGCGCATCTTTTTCTCGCTGGGTGTCCATTTCAGCCTGCTTGTGGGCGTTTTCGATGACAGCCTGAGCTTCGGCGCTGGCTTTGGCAGAGAGGTCGGCCTGCAGGCGGGCTGCAGTTTCGCGGGCCTGCTCCACTTCCTTTTTGCCGGATTCGCGGGCTTCGTCCAGAATCTTCTCGCTGGTCAGTTTCACATCAGCCAGTTCCTGCTGGCTGCGGGCGTGCATTTCCTCGCCCTCCTGGATACGCTGGCGGCGTTCTTCCAGCTGCTTGAAGATGGGTTTGATGCCGAAGCAGACGATAACGGCAGCCAGAATGCAGAACGCAATCAGGTGCGCGATGAAGGCATCGGTATGCAGACCGAAGTTGGTGACCAGGTCCTGAATATCTGCGGCGAGAATCGGGGTGAGCATGGTTGTGAGTCGATTAAGTTAAAAACGGATGATGTAGAGAAGGGGAAAGGGGGGCGGGGCATGCCGTTGTCTTGAATGGCCCGGCATGCCCAAGGGCAAATTCAGCCCATGAAGATGGCCACGAAGGCCACACCTTCCACAAGGGCGGCCAGAATGATGGAGATGGTCAGAACCTGACCGGAAGCACCGGGGTTGCGGCCGGTGGATTCAGCGGCTTTCATGCCGATGAGACCAATGCCGAGACCGGCACCGAGAACTGCCAGACCGGACTTGATGGCGGCGGTGGCAAGAGCGGGAATCATCATGATTGTTGTTTTTCTATTGTTTGTTGTTTATTGGGAAAACCCGCAGCCTCACGGTTTGCTACATGATCAACTGCGGGAAGATTGTCTTCAGTGGACGTGTTCTTCGTCGCCCCCTACCTGGGTTTTCAGGAAAATCGCCGTGAGCATCAGGAACACCAGAGCCTGCACAAAGCCGACCAGAATTTCCAGGCACATGAAGGGGAGCATGGCTGCGGCGTTGCCCAGTATGCTGCCGCTCACGATGCTCATCTGCTCCAGAATAGCCTCTCCGGCGTAGATGTTGCCGAATAGACGGGCCGCCAGAGCTACCGGGCGGATGGCGATGGAAAGCAGCTCAATAAGTCCTACGAAGAAGAATACGGGCAGCAGCAGGTTCTTGAGCATGCCTGTAAGCCCGCCCTTGGGACCGAAAATGTGCCCTACAAAGTGGGCAATGCCTTGCTCCTTGATGCTCCAGATGAACCAGAGCAGGGTGTAGAACAGACCCAGGAAGAGCGTTACGTTCAAATCGGCATTGGCGCCGCGGAAAAGGGGATGCCCGTTGATGGTGATTTCTCCCACGCCGGGAATGAGCCCCATGTAGTTGCTGGTCAGAATGAGCAGGAATACCGTGGCAAAGTACCAGATGTACTTGCTTGCCAGTTTCTTGCCGATGAGACCTTCCACAAAGTTGTACAGCAATTCAAAAATCCACTCCACGAAGTTCTGCAGCCCGCCCGGTACGCGCTGCATCTTGCGTGTAGCCAGTCGCAGCACGATGGTGAGCAGCACCACGGCGATGGTCATCATGACCATGGAGTTCGTGATGGGCAGGGAATGCCCCGGCCAGAAGGGTAAATCAATGTTCCACAGCACCGGTGCATCGGTGGAAAGTCCATGGTGACCACCTTCCTCTGAAGCACACGCCACGCCGCTCATCAGAGCCACCAGACCAAGATTGATAGTAGTAAGGAGAGATTTCATCGCGATTGCTTCTAGACTACCACGTTTCCCTGCGGAGTCAAGGAGAAAAGTGTACGCCTGAATGCAAATCAGAGCAAAAAATAATGTTGCGTTGTGAGGTTTTACCGGAGGAGGATACGAAGATGTTTTTTACATCCACATCCGGCATTTGTCTACGGTGTCATACAGCATGCTGGTGCTGCCGCTGGAGTCGTTTGCAGGCAGGGCTATGGCGTGGGTCTCGATATGCTCCAGCGCATCGTAAAGTGCTGTGCTTTCACGGAAATGGGTGTTGAAGCGTTCCCGGTATTCGCCGTAAGCGGCTTCGGAGCGTTCTCCTTCCGCGAATACTCCCGGGGTGAATTCGAAAAAGATATCGTCTTTGTTGGTCAGGAACAGGTGCAGCAGGAGAAGCTGCTGGGTAAAGCTGCCGCGGGAAAGGGTGTCGAGAACTGTCGGCAGCTCGTCCTTGCCCCAGGGGCTGGACATCCAGCTGATGAGCATGCTGGTGCGGTGATAAATGGCGTTTGGTCCTTCCCCCGGCTGCCACGCGGCGGGAATAAGGGTATCATGGACGATGCGCCGCATTTCTTCTATGATGCGCTCGTACTGGTTGAGCTGCTCCAGCTCGGGGCGCGCCCTGTACAGCCATATCCAGAGGATGTCGTCCCATATTTCATCTGCCCAGTCTCCGCCTGGGGTGCGGAAGTAGCGGTAGAGGGGCACAAGGTAGGCGCAGCATTCCTGGGTGGTGCCGGCGGGCAGATAGCTCTGGAAAACGCAGTGCAATTCCTCTCCGGTGAGCCCCGTGCCCCGCTTGGCTTCGATGCTGCGCAGGTATTCCTGGTCCTCCGGGCTGGTGAAATCGCTCCCGGGGTCGCTGAGGTGGAAGCCGGCCATTTATTTGCTGAAAACCGGGGTGGGCAGCTTGACCTCGGCATCTTCAGATCCGCCGACCATATCGCCCACATCCTTGAAGGTGACAAAGATGAAGAACGTGAGCAGCAGGAAGAGGAAGCCGGTCTGAATCCACTCCAGCAGCTTGCCTCCCACGGGGCGGCGGAAGATGATTTCCAGCGTGCCGAGCACTACGTGCCCTCCGTCCACAATGGGCAACGGCAGGATGTTCAGCACAGCCAGGTTTACGTTCAGTACCACGGCAAACCAGAAGATGAGTTTCCAGCCATCAGTGTTCTCAAGCATCTGGTAAAGGTAGTTGCCAATGCCTACCGGGCCGGAGAGATGTTCCATACCTACGCTGCTGCCGGGGGCTGCCACCTTGGCCAGGGTTTCACCCATCCAGCGGAAACTCTGGTTAATCTGTTCCTGTACGCCGGGATGTTCAGTCTTGATGTCATTTTCCATGCCTCCCCAGCTGAAGCCCATGATGGGGCGTGCCCCTGCCTGTCCCTGCCAGTTTGTCGGAATAGCCGGGGTGAGGGTGGTGGTGGTTTCGCTGCCGTCGGGGTTCTGGAGGGTAAGCTCCAGCGTGCCTTTTTCTGCAGCTTCGGAGACCGGTACCGGGGAATAGATGGTGGTGCCGTTGAGTTTAACGATGCGCTGCCCCTTTACCAGCCCGGCCTGTTCAGCCGGAGAACCGGGGAAGATGTCGCCGATGAGGGCAGGGGCCGCGGGCATGATGCCCACCTGGCGCATGGCGCCGCGCTGCCACCATTTCCTCTCCGGCAGCTGGTAGCCGCTTTCGATGGTGAGTTGCAGCACGCTGCCATCGGCCTGCGGGCGGTCAATGGTGAAGGAAATCTTTTCATGTTCGCTCATGGCTACGAGCTCGCGCACACCTTCCATGTTGCCCATCCACTTGTGCACAGGCTGGCCATCAATGGCGCGGATAGTATCGCCCGGCAGCAGTCCTGCCTGCGCAGCGGGTGAATTGGCTGGAATGTAGCCGATGGTGGTGGTGTTCATTTCGCTCACAGGTTTGCCCACCACCCACACAATCATGGCGAAGAAGTATGCCAGCAGCAGCGAGGCAAACGGACCCGCCGCAGCAATAATTACCTTGTCCAGTGGCTTGAGCGGTTTCAAATCCCTGGGAATGTCTGCTTCGCCTTCAATGCTCTGCATGTCAGCCAGCTGGGGCAGGGAGACAAAGCCGCCCGCAGGAATCCAGCCGATACCCCATTGCACTCCGCCTATCTTTTTCTGCCAGATGGGTTTGCCGAACCATATCTGGAAGCGGTCTATGTATGCCCCGCGCCATTTGCCGGCCAGAAAATGTCCCAGTTCGTGCACAAATATCATCACGTTGAAGAACATGACGACAAGGAAAATAAGCCAGGCGGTCTCGAGTGATGAAAGGATAGAGCTGATCATGGGAATTGCTGCTCATGCTACCAGAGACCGTGGCTGCGCGCAAGCATGCTATCTGACATAAATGAAGGATGCCATGTGCATGGCTTAGAAATTCTTTCGGAGTAGCATTTTGAGCTTGTGACGAGCAGGGGAGAAATGTTAAAGTAAGAAAGCGTCTGGATATGAGAAAAGCTGCTGCCCGCATGATGATTCTGCTACTGGCTCTGGTGTTGAGCCTGGTGGGGGTGGTGTGTGCTCAGGGTGTCTGGAAAGTGTCAGAGATTGGCGGCGTTGACTATGTGAAGCTCAGCGATGTGTGGCGCTTCTACAGGTTTAATCCGAAAGCCGGCCGCCCCGGGTGTGTTTCCTACGGCAGCGGCAAACACGTTGTGTCGGTCAAGGCCGGGCAGCATGATTTTTATGTGAACAATTTCCGCTACGTGCTTTCGCACCCGGTGCGGGAGCTGGATGGGAATCTGATGATTTCTTCCGTAGACATGCGTAAACTGGTGGACCCGGTTCTGCGCCCCCGTTTTGCACCGGAAAACAAGCTGCGCACCGTGGTTATTGACCCCGGGCATGGCGGGCACGATGCCGGCGCAGTGAGCGGAGGTGTTCAGGAAAAGGATTTGAACCTGGCAGTAGCGAGAAAGCTGAAGCGTTTGCTGGAAAACAAGGGATTCAAGGTGGTGATGACCCGCGATGCGGATTATTTCCTGTCGCTCCAGGAGCGTGTGGATATTGCCAACCGCGTGCCGGATTCCGTGTTCATCAGCATTCACCACAACTCCGGACGCAGCGGTGCCATGGGTATTGAGACCTTTACGCTGGCTCCGCAGGGAACCACTTCTCCCTTCGCTCGTTCCCGCCGCAATGCGGACCTGGCTGGTAATGCGCAGGATAGCGAAAATATAGCCCTTGCCACGGCTGTGCACAGCCGGGCTATCCGCAGTTCCGGTGCAATAGACCGCGGTATTCAGCGCGCCCGTTTGTCTGTGTTGTGCACAATACGTCGCCCTGCCATTCTGTTTGAGGGCGGATTTGTCTCAAATCCGGGGGAGCGCAGTAAAATTGCCTCGAGCAGTTACCAGAATATTCTGGCCTACAGTATCTGCCAGGGGGTTGAGGCGTACAATAACACAGTGTGCAAACCCGCGCGTCGGGTTGCCAGTGGCACGAAGGGGCGCAACCTGCGTACCCGTGGCAACAATGCAGGTGCCAGCGTAAGTTCATATTCGAGAGGTAAATGAAGATGCGGAGTCTGGCTTGGAGGTGTGGATTAGTGGTGCTGCCCGCATGGCTGGCTCTGGCACCGGTTTCTGGTGAGGATGCAACCGCAGCTGCCACCAGTGCTGCAGAAGCGAACGCGGAAAAGACCGTGCCGGCTGCCCCCTCTGCAGCCCCGTCTACGGTGGGTACCTGGAATGTGCGTACGGTGGATGAGGTAGAGTACATTCCCTTGGAGGATTTGAGGAGTTTTTATAAGCTGATGCCCTTGCAGCCCAAGGGCCGCAAGGTGGCAGGACAGCGCATTGTGGGCAATGGTGAGGTGGAATTGCGCTTTGGTCCCGTGCCGCGTGAGTTGTTTATACAGGAACGCCTGTGTTATCTCTCCCACTCGGTGCAGGAGGATTCCACCGGTGATTTGCTGGTTTCCAAGGTGGATGTTGTACAGCTTATAGAACCTGTCCTGCGTCCCACGTACATAGCCAACCGCAGTGCTGTGCGTACGGTGGTGATTGATGCCGCCCACGGTGGTCATGATACGGGAACGGTAACAAATTTCGCCCGCGAGGCAGACGTGGCGCTTGTGGTGGCTACCAAACTGGGGGCTGAATTACAGAAACGCGGGTACGAAGTACGCTTTACACGCCAGGATAACCAGTATTTGTCACCCCAGGCGCGAGTGGATAGGGCTAATGAGGCTCCAGCCGCCATCTTTGTGAGTCTGCACCTCAACAGCGGGCGTAGCGATATCAAGGGCGTGCAGATGTATACCCTGGCTCCTGCCGGAAAAAACGAAAAGCCCATGCCTGGCCATGAGTTCAGCCAGAGCAGCATGGCTCTGGCCATGGCTTTGCAATCCAGTCTTGTGGAAAAGGCTGAGGCAGCTGATGGTGGCTGCCGCAGAGCCCACTACAGCCCGCTGAATTCTCTGCGTTGCCCGGGGGTTATGGCTGAGCTCGGCTTCGCAACCAACCCGGAGGAAGGCACCCGGCTCAATACCGAGGAATACCAGATTAAGCTGGCTTCAGCACTGGCTCTTGGTATTGATAATTTTGCCCGGGTCATGAACCCGGCCACGGTGATGCAGGTGCAGAAAGCTCCGGTGGTGGAGCCGCCCCCGGCTCCCGTGAAGGTGGAGCCTGCTCCCGCCCCGAAAAAGGCTGCACCTGCACCTAAGAAAGCTGCTCCGCGGAAGCGTGCCCCGCGTCGTCGTGCTCCGGCTCGTCGCAATAACCGGCGCAAGCGTTGACCGCTCACAGGAAAAAGGAAAGGGCAGCCGCAGCTGCCCTTTCCTGTTGATAGAATGAGAAACGCAGATATCAGTCCACGTTGTCGAAGATTTCCTCCGGCTTGAAGAAGCGCTTGATTTCCACCTCAGCGCTTTCGGGGGAATCGGAAGCGTGGCAGATGTTGAGCATGCTGTTGGTGCCGTAGTCACCGCGGATGGTGCCTTTGTCTGCCTTCATGGAGTTGGTGGGCCCCAGGATGGAGCGTACGCGGGTGATAACACCGGGACCGGAAAGCACCAGTGCCACTACCGGGCTGGTCTGCATGAAGTAAGACAGGGTCGGGAACAGGGGCTTGTCATCAATCACGAGGTCGATGATGTGGGCGTAGTGCTCACGCAGAATGGCATCGTCCAGCTGCATCATCTTCATGCCGCGCAGGCGGAAGCCTTCGCCAAGCAGGCGCTGCAGGATGATACCAGAGAGATTTTTGCGGACGCAGTCCGGCTTGAAGAGAATGAGTGTTTTTTCGTCGCGGTCCATAATGATTACGTATAGTGTGTGCTGTTTTCTTACTCTCCTGCGGACGTTCTGTCAAGGAAAATCCGGGTTGTTTACGTGATTTCGCATTGAATAGCAGGCGGGGAAAGAGTATACTGCCTGCCAGCAAGATATGAAACATACACTCCGTTACGAACCCATACCCGCTTCCTTTTATCAGGCTAACCGCGATAAGCTGGCCGCACTGCTGCCGGCAGGTGCGCTGGTGATTGTGCATGCCAACGATATTTACCCCACCAATGCAGATGGCACGCTGGCGCACCACCAGAATGCCAATTTGTTCTATCTGACCGGCATTGACCAGGAGGAAACGGTGCTGCTCATGCGAGTGGGCGAGAACGGTGAGCATGATGATACGCTTCTGCTGCGCGAAACAAATGAGAATATTGTCATCTGGGAGGGGGCTCGCCTCACTGCGGCTGATGCTGCTGCCCTGAGTGGTGTGGATGATGTGCGCTGGACAGATGCATATAACGCTCTGTTGGCTGAGTGGGTGCCCGCTTCTTCCTCCATATGGCTGGAAACCGATAATCACCCCCGCCGGTTCACTTATGTGCAGACGCGCAATGAGCGTATGGCAGTTGCTTTGCGTGCCTGTTATCCCGACGCCCGGGTAGAGAGCCTGTATGCCCACCTGGCCGGTATGCGCCTGGTGAAAGCCCCCGCAGAAATGGTGCAGCAGCGCCGGGCGTGCGAGATTACCGGGGCTGGGTTTGTGGAGCTTCTGCCCCAGATTAAGCCCGGCATGGGCGAGTGGGAAATTGAGGCGGTGCTCAGTGCAGCTTATATCCGCCGCCGTGCCCGCAAGTTCTCATTCCTGCCTATCATTGCCAGCGGTGCAGATACCTGCGTACTGCACTATATCTCCAACCACAAAGAGGTGCAGGATGGCGAGCTCATTCTGCTCGATATCGGTGCTGAATATGGAGGCTATGCCGGTGATATGACCCGCACTGTGCCTGCCAATGGCAAGTTCACCCCGCGGCAGCGTGCCGTATATGAGGCTGTGCTGCGTGTGCAGCGCTATGCTATGAGTATCATGCGACCGGGATTGGAAAAGCAGGAATATGAACGCCTTGTGCGCGTGAAAATGGCGGCGGAGCTCGTGCAGCTCGGCCTGCTTACCCAGGAGGAGGTGGATGCCCAGCCCGAAAATCCGCTCTGCGTGCGTAAGTACTACATGCATGGCACGTCTCATTCGCTGGGTATTGATGTGCACGACGTCGGCTCTGATACCAAGTGTTTTGCCGTGGGGCAGGTGTGGACGGTGGAGCCGGGTATCTACATTCCCGCAGAGAAAATCGGTATCCGCCTGGAAACGGACGTGCTTATCACGGAAGATGGCGTGGAAGACCTGATTCCCAATGCGCCTATCGAGCCGGATGATATCGAGGCTGCCATGAGGGGCTGAAGATAAACCCCATTTGAAAAAGAGACCGCCATCCGCAAGGACCGGCGGCCTCTTTTTTAATCACGCATGGGGCGGCGGTCGGCGTGGGTGCCGGTTTTGCCTTCTTCCCGCTCCATGGCGCGCTGTTTCCACAGGGGAACATGCGTTTTGCGTGCTTTGCGGCGGCGGCGGGCAGCGATGCGTTCGCGGTGGCGTTCCTGTTCTTCAGCCACCTTGCGGGCGTGGTCGTGCTCCCTTTGTGCATTTTCCAGCCGTTTGCGGATGCGGGCAGAGTGGTCATTGCCAGCTGGTGTGATGGTCCAGGGCCCCGCTCCACCTGATTCGGTAATGGGAAGGCAGAGCATCTGAGGGTCGATGAAGCGCATCTGGCGGTAAAGTAAATCGCGAATGGTGGAGAGCAGTGCCTTGGGCGGGAAAAGCCCGGTGTTGCCCAGTTCAATGGTGAATGCCAGGCGGATATGCCTGGCCTGCATGCTCATGCGTGCCATTTCCCGCAGGGAGATGCCTTCCTCCGGTTCTTCCTCCGGGGCGCAGAGAGCGGCCGTGCGCAGAAGGAACAGACAGTCACGCACTTTGCGGCAAAGCTTTTCCACCAGGTCCCGCACCTTGGGGCGGGCGTTGAATCTGTAGTCTTTCACCTCGATGAGCCAGAGCTCTTTCTTGCCGGGGTGGTAGAGCACGAAATCCATCTCCTTGCAGCTGTTGCAGAAGTTCTGGGCGTGGTGCGAGTAGAATGGCGAACACTCAAAGCGGCACACGTAGTACCCCGCTTCAAAATTGAAGCGGTGCATACCTTCTACGCAGCTTGTACCTACCTGGAACACTGTCAGATATCCTCGTTGAGTTGTGGCATGAGGCTCAGGTAGCGGTCAGCCTGTTCCTGCTCGGCTTCCAGACTGTCCAGGTGAGCGAGTTTGTCGAGCTCATCGGCTTCACTGACTCTGCGTCCTTCCACGCGACCGGCTTGCAGCCCGAAGAATCGGCGGCTTACATGCTGGTTCAGCCCTTCTGAAAGCTGAATGACCAGCTCGCGCAGCAGAAAGAGACTATGCGTGGTGAGCAGCAGCTGGATGCCGGCGCGGCAGAGCGTCATCATCAGGTTCACCAGCAGAGGCAGATGCCCGGCGTTGAGGTTCATTTCCGGTTCGTCCCAGAAAAGTGCCGTGCCGGGGCGCACCGTGCCGTTACTGATAAGCAGCCCCAGGGTGCCGATGCGTTTGAACCCCTCTGCAATGAGGTTGAGCTCCAGTGCCTCCTGACCGGGGCGTTGCAGGTAGAAACGCCCGTTGCGCCGCTGCAGCCTGCCGTCCAGCAGTTGTTCAATCCGTTTGACCACATATTTGAGCGCCTGGGGCAGGGGCGTGCCATTCGGTTCGGTTTCCAGCGCGCGGCATAGTTCCCAGCTGGCGGAATCGAGCAATTCCGGGTATCGCTTGCCTGCCTGCATGTAGCAGGGGTAGATGGAGAGTACCTCTCGCGGTGAGAGAAAGACGGCGTTGCTGCTCAGGTAACGCTCAGGCATGGTGCTGATGCGCAGCCCCTCTTCCTCGCAGTGTGCCTTGAACTGGAAAGCCAGCTCGGCCGTGCCGGCAGGCACTTTTTCGCCCTCCAGAGAAGCCTTTACCCGTGCTTCTATGCCTGGCCCGCCGCGTCGGGAGGTCAGACTGGTCAGATCATGCGTGCCGAACACGCGCAGCAAATCCTGCCGGAGCCGCTTTTCTTCGGCCCACACCTCGGGCAAATCGCGGCGGCTGCCTCCGCAACCCCATTTGCTGATGGCGTAGCAGAGCTTCATGAGGTGGCTTTTGCCGGAATCATTGCCTCCTACTATTATATTGATGCCGGGGACAAAATGAAACGACTCCTGGTGCTGAAACACCGTCATTCCTTCCACCGTCAGTTTGCGTATCATATTACCCGCCATACTATCACATGGATAATATCATGGCAAGCTTGTAATTTATGCTTGCGGGGCAGTGGACTTTGCGTTACATTAAACGGTATGAAGAAACTCCTCTGCCTTTCCATCCTGCTGCTGGCTTCCTGTGTTGGCAAGAAGGAACTTGCCATCAATACCTTCCCTGAGGGTGCAGAGGTGAGTATCAACGGCAATGTTGTGGGTACAACGCCTCTGGTGACTACTATTTCGCAGGATAAGACACTCGCTATCGTTGCGCGCAAATCCGGTTACGAAATCGGCTCTGAAACCATTGCTCCTGTCAGCAGTAAGTTCCTCTCGTTCATGTGGACGGAAAATGACCCCAAGTCCAAGTATATCGAGGAGGATTCTGTTACTATCACGCTCAAGAAGATTGCCACGCCTGCTACTTATACCCCCAGCGTGATGCCCAGGTATACAGGCGGTGGTGGCTCTACCTCTGCGGCGCTTCCCGAGGTGCCGGCCCTCCGCCCCATGCCTGAGCTTGATTAACTCGTATCAAATCCCCATTATGAAAAAAATTGCTCTGATTCTTTGTGCTCTCTTTGCTTCTTTATCGGTTCAGCCTGTTTTTGCACAACAGGAAAAGAAGTCTGTAGCGTCGACCATCGGGTCGTATGATGAGCTGAAGGAACTGATTCAGAGCATGGCAATGAAGCTCAGGACGAAAGCCAAAGTGCGCCTGGAAAAGGGATTCAAATCTCGAAATACAGCGTTTAAAAACCTTAACCGCAACATTTATTTCAATTACGCCACAGGCTATAGTTACAGGTGGAGAACCGATTCTCCCTATATCAGTTTTGACCTGACCCTGGCAGACAACGCGGTTTTGTATGCTGCGTATCGTAATCCGCAGTTAAGAGCAAGATTAAATGCCAGGGAACTCCAGTCGCTCGAAGCGGCCGAGGCTTGTGTGGCGCGCGCCGTGCAACCCGGCATGAGCCGCCGTGAGATTATCAGGGCGCTGCATGACGAGGTTGCTGCCATATGTGAGTATGACCATGGTAACTGGCGCAACCAGAGCTGCGTGAGTGTCTTTGTGCGAGGTAAGGGAGCCTGCGGTGCGTATACCCGTGTGCTATGGTTGCTTCTCGCCATGAATGATATCCGGAGCCACGTGATTCAGGGCTCGGAAAAACGCGGTGGCCCTCATTGCTGGAACCTTGTCGAATTCGATGAGAATGAGTGGTATCATGTGGATGTCACCTGGGATGATCAGAAACCGGTTTCTCACCACTATTTCGGCCTAACGGATGCCCAAATCAAAAAAGACCACAGGTGGGATATGAAAAGTTATCCCAGGACTCCACGGTAATCATTGTAGCCACCGTTGTTTCACTGCTGGTGGCGTATTCTTGCTTAGTGTTTTCTTGTCTGCCGGGGACAAAAATGAACGTTAGAATCCCAAAATTACCCAAAGTTGTAATTTTTGTGAAATAAAGCTTGCAAAAAGGCAAAAAGCGTGTAGAATCTGCGCCGACAAATTGCCACCGGGCGGTGGCGAATCAAAATCATCACCAATAATAACACACCACTATGGCTCGTCTTTTCGGTATCGAAATTCCCAACGAGAAGCGCGTTGAGGCCTCCCTGTGCTACATCTACGGCATCGGGCCCTCCACGGCTAAGAAGGTGCTGGAGCAGGCCGGTATTTCCCCGGATCTTCGCACTGGCACGCTCTCTGACGCTCAGCTGACCAAGATTGTACAGGCTATCACCAGCAACAACATCCTCATCGAGGGTGACCTGCGCCGTGAGAAGCAGATGGCACTCAAGCGTCTGACCAGCATTAACTGTCTGCGCGGCATCCGCCACCGCAAGGGTCTCCCCGTACGCGGTCAGCGCACCCGCACCAATGCCCGCACCCGTAAGGGCCGCAAGAAGACTGTGGGCGCCAAGAAGTAATTAACCCCTTTAAGAGAATATACTGAAAATGGCTGAAGAAACCATCCAGGAAGAAGTGAAGGACGTAGTGGCCGCTGAGGCTCCCGTTCAGGCCGAGGCTCCTGTCGAACAGAAGAAGCCCGAGGCTCGTCGCGACATCTTTGCCGAGCTTGGCCTCGCTGACGATGACGACAAGGTTAAGATTCTCAAGGCTAAAGGCAGCAAGAACGTTACTACAGGTATCGTGCACATCTCCTCCACCTTCAACAACACCGTGGTGAGCGTGACCGACCTTAAGGGCAACGTTATCGGCTGGTCCTCCGCCGGTAAGCTCAACTTCAAGGGCAGCCGCAAGAGCACCGCTTATGCCGGTCAGGTTGTATGCCAGGACGCTTGCCGTCAGGCCATGGGCCACGGCCTCAAGGAGGTCGAGGTTCGCGTGAAGGGACCGGGTTCCGGTCGTGAGTCC
>JAEIGA010008385.1_pt1 | contig 15661 bp, 13 predicted proteins | sample 9270691 | NCBI WGS metagenome assembly JAEIGA01 (sample SAMN17057246, study PRJNA624740) | gut metagenome | biome: biome; isolation source: fecal sample | host: Bos grunniens | place: China: Xizang | collected 2019
CCGTTTTGTAGCTCTGTGTGTCCATCTTGTACTGTTAAATGGTTAATACTTAATTAATTAAATCTAAAAATTGCGATCCCTACACTACATAGGGGGTGCAAAGATAGAAATAATTTTTCTTTTGGCCAAATTTTCTGAAAATCTGCTACTTATTCTTTCTGAAATCAAAGAACTTGACTGTTTTACGGCTCATGGCAGGCATCTGCTGCTTGGCGATGAGCTCTATCGGCTCGAAACGCACATCAGGAGCCACGCGGACACGTGAACGGAATATATCCTTTATCTGCTTTATGAAGGCTTCGGAATGATTGTCACTGCCGACCTTAATCTGAAGCTGGTCAGTACCCAGAGAGTTCGTGAACACTTCCACAATATAATTCTTCACTTCCGGGATATTGTCAAGGATGTCAAACAATGCAGGCGGATAAAGCGTCGTGCCTTTGAACTTGATCATCTGTCCCTTTCTTCCTACGACAGAACTCAGTCTTGTACTATGTCTGCCACATTTGCAAGGCTGGTCGAAATGATAGCACATATCTCCGGTCTTGAAACGGACAAGAGGCATACCCTCCACGCCGATTGTAGTTATGGTGACCTCTCCCGGTTCTCCCTCCTTTACCGGCATATTGTTTTCATCGAGGAACTCGACGATGATCAGATCGACAGGGATATGTCCTCCGCAATGATTCCCGCACTCCGTGAACGAAGACTGCATTTCCGTAGATGCATATGTGGAATACAGCTCCAGCTCCGGCCATTTATCTGTAATTTTCTGACCGAGCGTGGTGTATTGTCCATCCGGTGTTCTGAGCGCTTCACCTATGCATATCGCACGCTTGAGCGGACTCTTGCGGTAATCGATTCCATTTGCCTCGGCATATTCTATCAGCTTGATTATGAATGAGGGAACTACCACGCACACTGTAGGCTTGACACGCTTTATGGTATCCCACTGAAGTTCCGGAATGCCGTTTCCGACTCTGACCACTCCCAGTCCAAGCTCTCGCGCACCCATGAAATAGGCAAGACCGGCCATGAAACGCCTGTCAAGAGTGGTCATAAGCTGCATTATGTCCCCCTTGGCGCAACCGGCCATCGAAAAAGAGCTGACTTCATTATATGAAAGCCTCTGAAGGTCCGATTCTGTCAATGCGAAGGCCACAGGCTCTCCTAAAGTTCCTGAAGTGGTGACATAATCAATTATGTCCGTCTGCGGGACGCATATGAAATCCTGATTGAAAAGCTGGAGGTCCTTCTTGCCCGTCACCGGAAGCTTTACAAGGTCCTCAAGCGTGCGGACCGAGTCCGGATCTATACCGTTCTCATCATACAATCTCTTATAAAACGGAGAATTCTCATACACATATTTCAGTGTATCACGCAACCCGGCTTCCTGAAAAGCTTTTATCTCCTCTCTGCTTCTGTATGCTATTTCACTATTCCTGACCATTTCTTTATCTTTTTATTTATTTTTTCACGTTCCTCTGATGTGGGAATCTCCCGTTCCCTTGCTGAAATCCACTTTTCCACCGCTCCGTTGCGGTCTCCCCTCGACAGCATATAATCGCCCATAAGGTCATAGGTTTCATAATAATCGGGATTTAGGGTTTCAAACACTTCCAGAATCCCATCTTCCAATGCAGACTTAGACTTTACCGCCCCCCTGATCTGCCCGGCTATGCGGCGGTATCTGAGCACCTCCGGATAAATCTCCTCTACGAAACCCTCTTCTTCCGGAATCTTGAATTCATCCGACGCCACACTGACTCCGGATGCCTCTGTACAGGCAAAAACTTCCTTCAGGTCATAGCAGATAAAAGTACCACACTGCCAAGGAGCAGTGGACACCCACATCTTCAATCCAGCGGGCGAGAAAATCACAGAATGATGGGCCATCAGCTGGTTGACCGCCTTAGGATTGCCCAGTCCGAGCTCTACATCCCCCTTTCCTTTCCTTTCCCTCAATATCCTGACGGCATCTTCGACCCCGACCACACCTGAGCGGTGAATGAGTTCTCTGACACGGTCATGACGATACACGCTGTCCGAATTTTCCTTATTCCTTATATTATGGGCATCATTATCGAACTGAGGGGACTGAAAGTGATTCGTACATATGAGCATCTCATCCCCCGGGTCGTAAAGATAAGTTCCTTCGCGTGTCTTTTCAATCACAGCGGCCCTGCCATCGCGGCCGGAAGCAACAGTGAATGTCTCCGGAACAAAAGTATCAAATGATTCTGCAATCTTCACCGCCTCTGCTATATCCGAAGCGTATTGAAGAATATGTCTTGCCAGGATGGATACCGGAGAGGTAGCCTTTACCGGGATCCGGCCTTTGGATGCATTCAGAGTCACGGTAAGTCCTTTCTCGTTCATTCCGGAAACTACGCCGGTCATACCCGGCCATGTCACGGAAACATATCGGTATCCGGTGTCAGGATCCGAAAAGAGAATCATCTTGTTCTTCGAGAACTCCTCCCCTGCATAAAAATCGAAATTACGGGCCAGCAGAAGGCTTCCGTCACGGCTTCTCTTTCCCCAGACTGCAAAAGCGGTACATCCCACGAGCATGTAATCCTGCATGAAGTGGCCGATGTCATGAGCGGCATGATAACTCAGCTGTCTCACATACGGAGTGCCGAACGAATCATAGGAATGACCGCAGAACTGTGACAAGGCTGATATTTCTCTCCTATATTCCTCCGGTACATGAGCCGCCATTTTCCTGATAAAGATGATTGTCAGCCAGTACAAGACCCTCAGATACGAGGGCGATTTGACTGCCGAGCGGATAAATCCGTAGAATGCCTCTTCCTGATAAGCCAAAAGTTCACGGCACATTGAGCCCAGGGCCCCTCCCCTGTCTTCCGGGGAACCTTTCACATAAGTTTCCCACAAGCCATAGTCATTTTTATGAAGCCAGCCCCACGAGCAGGCCTTGAAGCCTTCTTCGTCGATCTTCAGGGCATACTTGGTTTTATCCACAATTTCCTCCGGTCTTCGGAAATCCGCAGTCAGGTACAGGATAGTGAATATAATGACCACAGGCACAAGAAGCGCCGATATGAACAGAATCGTTACCAGCATCCGTATCTATCAAGCATTACCTATTTTACGCGCTATGTAATCTATGCCGCAGATTTCCCCGACCGACACTGCAGCCGAGACACATACTCCAAGACAACCGTGGACATTAAGATTCTGACCCGAAAGAATAAGGTTCCGGATCTTTGTCCTGGGAGATAAATGAGAAACAACCGGATTATGGTAGTCCTTGATGATGCCGTAGGCACTGCCGCGAGGGGTAGATGTATAATCCCTGTAAGTGAGTGGAGATGAAGTGACCACACGCTCCAGACAGTTCCTCATGTGAGGGAACTTCTGATACGTGAACTCGATCATGGCCTCAGCCATCTTCTGCTTGAACTCCTCGTAATCTGCCCCTCTTCGTCCGAGAGAGGTGTTTTCCCATTTCTCTATCGCAGGCCAGAATACAGGTGTCAGCAAAGTGACGACTTCACAGAATTCCCCATCTGCGTCAGGCTGCATGCTCACGAATACTCCCGGAAGGTCGCATCCCATATAATCAGCATGCTTGAGCCATACGTCATTGGTATTGTGAAGATAGAAATTGCGGTTCAGATACTTCAGTGTACCTGGCTTCATTATCATGTATGTGGTGAAGAGACCGAAAGAATTCTCCAGAGAGTTCACCCTGGTGAAGAATGCCTTCTTTATGACGGTGTTATTGTCCAGAAGCGAGAGAGTCACGGACGGATGTATCGCCGATATGACATCGGTTGCATATATCCTTTCCTCACCGTTGACCTCCACATAATCCACGGCATCACCGTTCACATGAATCTTCGTCACTTTGGAAGAGGTATGCACCTGACCGCCGTTGGAGCGTATCATATCCGCCATTGCGTCCGCAATATGCTGGGTACCACCCTCAAAGCGGTAACAGCCTTCAATATTGCTGTGGCATATCATCGCGTGCTCATACACCGAGGTCATATTCCTGTCACAGCCATAAAGGCCGTTGCTTCCGGCAAGCACATTCCTGAGCATCGGGTCCTGCACACACGAGGCGATCTCATCATATACCGGCATAGCCATGGTCGACATATCACCCTTGGATATCCTGCCGTCGCGCATTATCTCCGGAGAAATCTGCTCGCCTACACTCTTGAGAAGAGCACAGTATCTGTCAATACCGTCACGTTCCTTCGGGAATTTTTCCTTCAGAGATTCCGCAAACCTCTCGTAACCCATAGCGTGGGCGAATTCACTTCCGTCATTGAAACAGATCATATCGAAAGCTTCCTCATCCAGCTTCCTGATCCTCATCTTATCTTCAAGACCGAAGTATTTGAAGTACTGCCTCGTGATCTGGCCTTCAGACAGGCTTCCCACATAGTGCATTCCGGTATCAAGGGTCCTTCCGTATCTCTTGAAAGACTGAAGACAGCCTCCTATTACGGAATGCTGCTCCAGCACGCAGACACTCTTTCCTTCCTTGCTCAGCATCAGACCGCATGCAAGACCGCCGAGACCGCTTCCAATTATTACTACATCGTATTGACGCATATCACTTCCTAGTTAACAAATAAACAGTTTCCGATGTCCTTTCATCACAAAGGCGCGTCTTCAAAGACATTCCGAGATCCTCTGCAAGGGCGGACATCCACTCACGCCCCACAAAAGTAAGACTTTCTTCCGTTTTATTAAAACCTAATATCTCTGTCGATAATTTCTCTATCCTCTTGACAGCATCATGTCTTTCCTTATCGGACGCATCTGCATCCCTGACAATTATGCATCCGCCCGCCTTGAGACGTCCGGCACAGTACCTCAGTACCGCCTCCTGAGTCCGCTCGTCCACATAATGCAGACTGTCATTGAACACAAAGGCATCTGACTCGGGAAGCTCGCAGTCCCTCATATCCACATGGCCGAATGTAACCATTCCTCCAGCCAGAAACGAATGGGAAGCGAGGGCTATCTTTTCACTGTCGTAATCGAATCCATATACCCTGCGTTCCGGCGACAGGATACTCAATGCAAGAGCTAGCTGTCCGTATCCGCATCCCACATCGGTTATCACACCCTGTCGCGGAAGAATTCTGTCCCACATATCATAGTATCCGTCCAAGCGCATCTTCACCCTCATATACCATTCCAGAACAGGTCCTTTATACATATAGTTCTTTATCAAGGCATTGCGAAAATATGGATTGGACATCCTGCCATATCTTGAATTCAGCTGGGCATACTGTTCCTTGAAATACTTTCTGTATGCCTTGGCCTGTTCCTGATAAGAAGAACCGAATGCTGTATCACCGTATGCCACCCTCTTCAGAATCTTCGTCATGGCCATACCCCTCTTTATATAGAATCCCTGACGCTTTGAGGATACATGTCCGGCACCGTAGATCAATACAGGAACGACATCAAGCTCAAGAGTCTGGGCAAGAAGGAAGGCTCCTTTATGAAAACGTTGTATCGAGCAATCGGGGGAACGGGTTCCCTCAGGGAAAATCACCACCGAGTATCCCTCCGACACACGCTGACGGATTCTCTCTGTCATATTTTCATATCCCTCTGAAGTATGGAAGAACCCTGCATACCTGATGATCCGTCCGAAGAAAGGCGAATTCCACACCCAGTCATTTGTCACCATCAGCAGTTTCGGAGACAACGAAAGCATAAGGATTATATCGATGAAAGATTGGTGATTGGCTATCACCACCGCCGGTTTCTCAAAAGTTTCCGCATACGGATTCTCCCTCTTCTTTCTGACCGCAAACATAGCTTTCACATAAAGACGGGTAATCAGATGCAGCAGATATTGAAGGGAGCGTCTTTTCCTGTCCTTGCGTATCGGCACGAAAAACAGAAGAAGCATATAAAGCCGCGCTATAACGCATCCGATAAAGAAGAAAGAATAGACATACGTCATATGCAGCAGGCTCAGAATAGTATGAGGGAAGCCTTTGCGGGAGGCAGGCTTCGAAACAAGAAGCCGGAAAAGGAAGGGCTGTATGGTATATGAAACCAGAACCACTACGGAAAGTCCGAGAACCGATATGAGTCCTATCGATTTCAAGGCCGGATGACGGGCAAGCATCATTGCCCCCAGGCCGGCGACAGCAGTAAAAGCAGAGAAGAAGATTGCAGTCTTATGGACTCCCAGGGCCTTTCTTCCTGTCTTGTACTCATCGATCAGACCATCCATTATGAATATGCTGAAATCATCTCCAAGACCGAATATGAATGAAGCGAGGATTATATTCACCACGTTGAACCTTATATCCAGAACGGCCATCAGACCCAGAATGATCACCCAGCTGACACACATCGGCACGAAAGTGATGACGGCAAGTTCCAGTCTTCCGTATGACAGAAGCAAGGCACAGAATACCAGCAAGGCACAGATCCAGAGAAGATAATCGAAATCGGCAACTGTATCCGCCGCCATCTTTTCCGACATATAGCCGGCATCCAGGACAGTAGTGCCGCCGATCTTCTCCACAGCTTCATATACATATGGTTTATCGGCATCATCTACCGATATCCTTGTAAGAATGGACACCTTGTCCCCTGAATAAGTCATCCAGTCAGACAACAGAGGCACATCCCTGATGTCTTCTGCTTCAAATCTGCAGACTTCATATTCCCGGGCAAGCATTTCGCCAAAACCTGCAAAAGCATCGGAAGGGAGTCCCGCCGAGACAGCCGCGTCACGCACCATATCGAGAGTCCGTTCAGCCCTGGATGCCCAGAACTCATTCCATTTCAGTATCTTCTGCCGCTGAACATCCTCCGGAACAATAAAGTCTTCGACTGAAACGGAGGCATCTATCCTGCCTTCATCGGCCAATACCGAACACAGCCTGCATATGTTTGAATATGATTCACAGGCACTCTCCAGATCATCAGCAGAGGTGACCATATACACATGCCCGTCTTCGTTTCCGATAACATCCGCAAGGGAAGCCTCAGCCTGAACGATCTCATCCGGCATATAGCATATGGCAGACATATCTTCATTGAACCTGACATCACGATATGCGAACAGGCATAAAAGCGCGGCCGCGGCCACAAACGCCACCACCAGCCTGTTATCGTGAAGAGGATAGGCATTGACCCTGTCAATCCACTTGAGCAGACGTCCCGGATGACCTGACCTTATCTTTCCCAGCATATGAGGGAAGTATACAAGGCTGAACAGTGTAGTGCCCACGAGGGTCAATGACGCAAAAAGCCCCATATCCCTCAAAAGAGGGGACCTGGTGAACATCAATGCCACAAAAGCTCCTATCGTGGTAAAGCACCCGATGGTAAGAGGCGATGCCAGCTCCGAGATTATCTTACGTGGATCCGGCTGAGTGCATCGGTGAGACACCACATGGATGGAATAACTCAAAGCAACTCCCATGACTACGGCTCCCACACCGACAGATATGGCCGACACTGTTTCCTTTGTGAATCCGATGACACCCAGTGCGGCCAAAGCTCCGAACACAGGTGGAAGAAGAATCAGCGGCACCGCCCATCTGCTGCGGAAAGCAAGCGATATGACGATCAATATGACAATCAGAGCCACACCGAGAGTCAGCACGGCATCTTTCTTTATCTGTCTGGCATTATGGACGGCGATCACAGGCCCTCCCATCACTCCGACCTCCACTCCAGCCTGCTCCACCTTGAGCACGGCAGACTCTATCGCCGAAACGAGGCCGTCATTGGCCCCTGTATCTCCCATTCCCTGAGACGGCTCGATGAACATCAGCAGCGAACTCATATCCGGTGTGAAGAAATATCCGGACTGCTCCCGCCAGGCATTTCCGTCACTGAAACGCATATACATCCGCAAAAGAGGCGTTCCGACATTCAACGGGTCATTTCTGACTATGTCGGAAGCCGGATTGCCGAACGGAAATCTTGAAAGAGCCGCGGCGGCGGCGACAGAAGCACGCACATTGTTCTCATTTAGAAGGCTGTCCACCCTTTCATAATCCTCTTCATCCATATAGATGGGAAGATGATCGTATATGAACCTGGCACCGTCATTGATGAGAGAACGGCTGTCTTTTCCTGTGACGAGAGATGCGTCCCCGGACTCTGTCCAAGGAGAGATATCTTCGCATATGACATCAGCGGCCTCTATCATTTCATCTACATCACCTGCTGATATGGAGATGATGATACGGTCCGCCATCTTGAGTCCGGATGGGGCGGAAACACTTTCATCTGAGGCAAAGAACCCCATCACATCCTCATCAAATGACAGCTTCGATATTCCCCAGCCAAACACACCGGCCATAATGAGAAGGGAAGCATACAGCACAGGCTGATGCTTCTCCATCCAGTCGAAGATATGCAGGAAGATTTTACTCATCGCCGACGGTCTGTTTTATTCCTTCGTCCGAAAAGACTTCTTATCAGTGTCGAAGGATAATGATAGATAATCGCGAAAAAGACCAGGACCGTATTCAGCACACTTATCCTGGCGAAGTCCTTGAAAGGTTTGAAGTGTGAAACCCTCTCACCTTCCGGAGCATAATAAACCTTTATCGGAACATTTTCCACGTTCACACCTCTCCAGGCAGCTCTCACAATCACCTCCACTTCAAACTCGTAACGCCCTGATATGAAGCGTATTCCATCCAGAGAAGAAAGAGGATACATTCTGAATCCGGACTGAGTGTCAGAGAGACTCTGTCCGGTCTCCACCTTGAACCAGAAATTGGAGAAATTGTTTGCAAATGTATTTTTGGACGGCATATTGTCTGCGGTCAGATTCCTCGCACCTATCAGAAGACTGCCCGGCACCTCCTCGATCCTCCGGACAAACTGCGGAATATCGTCTGCATAGTGCTGACCGTCCGCGTCAATAGTCAAGGCGTAAGTATACCCCAGCCCGCGGGCTGTCTTCAAAGCGAGCTTGAGCGCATAACCCTTACCCTGGTTTTTTTCATATTCCAGAAGCTTTATGCCATCCAATGAATGAAGTATCTCGGAAGTTGCATCTGTCGAACCGTCATTGACGACCATTATATCTTCGGCAAACTCCTTTACGGATGATATAACCTGAGCTATCGTACCCGCATTGTTATATGTGGGTATGACAACTATACATCCAAGATTCTTCAGTCTTTCTATCATATGAAAGAATATTTAGCCTTCACTTTGAACACCGGAGCCCCGGCTGACTCGATCACGCACGAAACATCTTCTCCCGAAAGATTCAGATGAAGCGTCACTGCAAGGTCCTTGTCCGGAATCAAGGCCGAAAGGAATTTGCACTCCTTGATAGAAGAAAACATCACGGCTTTCCCAAGCACGGAAGCCAGACACTCCCTCACAATAGTCAGAGTACACATTCCCGGCACCACCGGCTGGCCTGGGAAATGCCCTTCATATATAGGATGATCCTTTATCAGGACCAGTTCAAAATCATAGCCGCCCTCGACAGCAGCCGATGATATCACACGATAAAACGAGCCTTCAAGCCTCATAGCATAAAACTTAATCTATTTCCAACAATCTGTCCGCCCTCTCCAGAAGCACATTTTTCGCAAGTGCTTCACTGATAATCATTTCCAGCAACATATCAGCATCCGGAAGTCTGTCATGCAAGAGAATTACAGCGCCATGATGTAGTCTTGCCGCGACCCTGGCGGCCACTTCCTCCCTGCTCTTTCCGGTCAATGTATCCAGAGAGCGTATGCTCCATCCCAATGTAATATATCCCCGTCTTCTCACTTCCCTGCCGATCACTGGATTTGTGACCCCGAAAGGAGGACGAAAAAGTCTGATTCTGCTTCCCGTATGCCTGAATACAGCCTCGTCCGCCATATCCAGCTCCGCAGAAACATACTTCCTGCCGCGCATCGGGAAAAAAGGGCTGTGTGAAAAGGTATGAGATCCTATCAGATGTCCTTCAGACCTTATCCTTTTCATTATCTCCGGATGTTTCTCAGCCTTGCTTCCCACAACAAAGAAAACCGCCTGTACTCCGTATTTCTTCAGGACATCCAGCACCTTGGGAGTCATGTCCTCATCCGGTCCGTCATCAAAGGTAATAGCTATCGAGTTCCGCCGCGGATCTCCTTTGCACAAAGCCTTAAGATAGACTCCGGAAGAGATGCATGCGCTTGCATAGACCAAAAACGCAAGCAAAGCGATGCAAAGCGACACGGCTACAACCCAGCACATACCACCACAGCCGGACTTTCCGGATCAATATCATTCACAACTATCACTTCACTACACTCGCCCTTACGGATCAAGGCCACTGCATCCGAGAAAAGTCTCGAAGAAGCAGTCGGGCAAAGTCCATACACGGCAGGGTCGACTCTAAGCACCACAGTATCAGACGATTCAGAATAATCCCTTAAACACTCCTCATCGGAGACCGCATGTCCTGGGAAAGCGATAGACCTGATCCGCGCGACAGAGTCCTCACCCCTTTGCGATGCAAGGTGCACGAACACGCATCCCTCTTCATAGGAATATCGTCTGAACACCCCCATCCTCCTCATGATGTCATACTGGGAATCAGTACGCTCATCAAATGCTCCAACCAGAACATTGGAAGATTCTCCGTCTTCCAGACGCATGAAAGCATCCAGAAGAGCATCCTCGAAACTATGCTCCCTATTGACATAAGTCATATTGTAGCAATGATTATGTCCCAGACAGGCGATCTGTCCTCCGGCAGTATTGAATGTAGACTGGATGAACGGAGTAGGATTCAGCATCTGTTCTCCACCGGATATCATATTCCTCAGGAAAACTTCACTGTCGGCAAGACATCCTAAGGATGTCGCAGTAATCACAGCATCAAGCCTTCCGGCTTCTTCTATTCCTCCGACACACTCCATGGCCGCAGGCACACTCATCTTCAGGATACGGCTCATACGCCTGCGCATCGTAGCATCGGGTATCAATGCCTTGATATCCGACAACACGGTGTCCTGAGTGACTATTTTTCCTATAAAGCAGCCCATCATTTACTGAAAACAAGTGAAGTACAATTACCACCGAAACCGAAAGAATTTGTAAGTACATTCTCCAGTCTGCAATTCTCCTGATATGAAGTTTCCGGTATCAGGCCGAGCTCGGGAACAGGATTCCTGAACCTGAGATCAGGATATATGCATCCCTTGCTGAGAGCCATCACTGAAAAGACAGCCTCGATTCCACCGGCCGCCGCAAGCGTATGACCGGTAAAGCCTTTTGTAGAACTGAATTTCGGCATCGACCCGCCGAACAGTCTCTTGAGAGCCGCTCCCTCCGAGGCATCGTTATTGCCGGTACCGGTTCCGTGGACATTCACATATGAAACATCCTCCGGAGAGATTCCGGCCATCTCCAGAGCGCCCTTCATAGCAAGATAGCCGCCCTCCCCTGAAGGAGATGATGCTGTCTGATGATAGGCATCATTGAAATTGGCATAGCCGGAAAGGTAACAATATGCCTCTTTGCTGAGAGTGTCCTCCCTCTGCAGCACGAGATATCCGGCTCCCTCTCCCAGATTAAGCCCCTTTCTGCCTTCATCAAATGGTCTGCAAGGTTCTTCATCCAGAATCATCAGAGATTTGAAGCCATTGAGCGTGAATGCACTCAAGGCATCCGTTCCGCCCGCCACCACACAGTCCACGATACCGTGACGTATGAGCCTGGCGGCAAACATTATGGCATTGGCGGCAGACGAGCAGGCTGTACTTATGGTCGTCGAATATCCGTTGATCCCACAGTACTCCGCTATCGCTTTTGTACTGGCGGCGCAATCGTGCATCTTCACATCCCTCAGCCTTCCAGATGATGGGTCCCGCATATAATCTTCAAAGAAATGCTCAGTCAGATCCATTCCTCCCACAGATGTAGCAGAAACAAGACCGACCCTCAAACCATCTCTTAAAGATGCATCCGCCAATGCCTCCTTCGCCGCAAGCATTCCCAACAGAGCGGTGCGGGACATATGGCAGGAAGCAGGCAATCCAAGCATAGCGCACAACTCGGAATCCGTATGACGGATTTCTCCGACCGGAAGCCTGTGCACCGTCTGCAGCAGCTCCGGAGACATAGATATGCCGCTCCTTCCATCACGGAAGGATGACATATTCTCCCCGACCCCTATTCCAATAGAGGACACCACTCCGGCACCGCTGACTGCTATCCTCATATTACTTACGGTTTGCCGCAACGTACTCTGCAAGAGTCTTCACAGAATAGAAAACTGGTCTCGCCTCTGTCGAATTCGCAAGACGGACACCATAATTCTTCTCCAGAATCAGGATGATTTCCAAAGCATCGATAGAGTCAAGTCCAAGTCCGTCTCCAAAAAGAGGAGCCTCTGCATCAATTTCTTCAGGAGTGATATCTTCAAGATTAAGCTCTCTGATGATATGCTCCTTGAGTTCTTCAATAAGTTTTTCCATAATTATCTTAATATTCCAAAAGTTTCAACTTAACATCCCAGTTTTCACCGAGTTTCTCACACCATCCGCAGATGACCGTATCCGCCTGGCCCGAAGCGATGAGATATCCTGCATATTCCTCTGCCAAAGCAGTTTGAGCATCCTCGATGAAAAAGACATTCTCCCCCTTTATCTTATGTCTGATACACATCTCTCCTGCAGCCACATTCGGAAGGGTATATACGAATACGGCCGGGGAAGCTCCCTCCGGATTATGCTGATTGACAATAGTCTGATGCTGCATATCCGCCTCCAGAGAAGAGGCCTTGTTGGCCAGGACAATCGCCCTGCGAAGAGGATCGGTTTCATTGAATGAAGATTCTCCTGAGAGAAGATTCTCCACAGCCACATAAACAGCCTTGCACAGATCGCTCATCTTGTAGAACTTCATATCCGACACACCCAGCGCCTTGAATTCCTTCCTGATGAACTCTGCAAACGGCTCCTCCGAATGCGGGAGAACATACTCAGCCGACTGTCTGAAAGGCCTTTCCCTGACAAACTGTACAGGACTGAATGATTCACCTTTGCGCAATACAATCGCGGCATTGCATCCTCCGAATCCGGATGCCGTCTTCACACAGCAGTCCATTTCCCTGTCTGTCAGTTTCTGGGCCGATATTGCCACCGGCATAGGAGTACCCGGCTTCGAAAAGCCTTTTGAAGCATACAGCACATTACCCCTCAACTCCCTGATACACAGCACAGTCTCCACAACACCTGAAGCACCGAGTGTATGACCGATATATCCTTTGACTGCATTAAGAGGAGTCTCCGACATAGAGGCCAAAGCCACCGCCTTGCTCTCCATTTCGTCATTATAACGAGTCGCCGTACCATGAGTATTGACAAAGCTCACTTCAGAAGAAGACACACGGGCCTGCGACATAGCCGAATCCATCGCATAGAAAAGTCCGTCGCCGGTACGCGAAGGTCCTGAAATATGATTGGCATCGTTAGTCACAGCCGCTCCGCAAAGCTCCACACAAGGACTGCCGGCCTTAGACTTATCTACTGTAAGAGCCACAGCCGCACATGCCTCTCCAAGGGTCAATCCGTCACGTTCTTCATCGTACGGACGGCATGGCAGCGAGCTTATGGACTTGAAGGAAAGGAATCCCTGCACTATAAATTCCGAAAGAACATCACATCCGGCCACAATGACGTTGTCATACCTGCCGTCCTGTATCAGATTCCTGGCGACGGCAAAAGCCGACACGCCTGAGATACATGCATTGGAAACGACCACCGGAGAGTTGACGGCCTTAAGCAGGGAAGCAATACGCGAAGCCGAAGAATACAGGAAGGCTTCGTCCGCCAATCCCTTGTCAGCAAGCACATCGACATTTCCCTTTGTAGTGGAGATCACCAATCCGGTCGATGGGTCAGACAAAGATATCCCTGATTTTCCGCACACCTGTCCGATCTGTCTGACGAGCAGAGACTCGAACCTCGTGCATCCTTCCACTTCCTGAGCCATCCTGTGCAGTGGATCTATCAACCCCGCCGTCACTTCATACTGAGGAGAATAACGGAGTCCGCTGATTCCTGCCTCGATGGCCGAAACAGTTTCATCCGCGTCACCCAGTGCAGACAGCAGGCTTTCAGCCGCTATATATATATGTCTTATTTCAGCCATTTCTTTTTCCATTCTTCATAAAATTCAGGATTGTTCAATGAGAGATTTCCCTCGACATCGACAAAAACCTGTATAGTACTTCCACGGGTAACGACCTCGCCCTGAGAATTCCTGATCTCATATTCAAAACATATCTTGGCCGCTTCGGTCTTTATATAACGCGTCTGTATCACAGCCTCGTCACCTATGGTCAGAGGACGGAGATACTGAAGATGCATATCCACGATCGGCGCAGTATACCCGTTCCTGTATATATCCAGATATCCGAGTCCGGGATACCTCTCTCCGAAACTCTCGCGACCGTCCTCAAAATACTTGACATAGTCACCGTGCCATACTATCCTCATCGAATCCACCTCGCTGAAGCGGACCTTGATGACAGTCTCACTGGAAAGTGCCGGTTCTCCTATATTCTTGACCCTACGCATCTTCATCTGTATCTAAAAAAATCTTCATCCTGCATCCGGCAATGACATCATCCCCTATCCTCACCTTTGCCTCGACCAGAGTAATCTGAAACACCTTCTGGATCACGCTCACCACAGTCTCCAGCTTTTCTCCGACCCCAGGAAGCCTGTCTATATGGAATTTATTGACAGATCCGATGAAACCGACAGGCACCGGAATTCCTTTCTGCTCACACACATATCCCACTCTCGCCGCGGCAGACTGAGCGATGTGCTCTATCAGTCCGCATTCTGTCAGGAAATCTCCGTCAAGGAAAATATTATCCTCACGGACAGTCAGCTCCGAGAAAGAGTCATCTCCCTCGACACCAAGAAAGGCATCCACCATCACAACCGGGGCCCTCTGAGGAATAAGTTTCTCTATATCAGCCATTGGTCTTCCTGCAAATCATTATTGAATGTCCCATTCCAAGGCCATCGATGACCTTCTCCACCTCGAGTCCGGCCGCATTCAGACAGCGCTCCATATCCTCGGAATGATACATCTTGCTGTTACCGTTAGCCATCGCTGTAAAATACACGCTAGTCAAAGTGAGACAATAAGATGCTGTCTCATACTTCTGACGGTCCCAGAATGTCTCCATCACAAGCAGACGGCCAGTCTCATCCAGAGACTCCGCGGCCCTGCGGCATATACTTGTAATCTCACTTTCTGAGAAGCAGTCCAGGAACTGGCTCATCCAGATGACATCGAAGGTCCTGTCAGGGAAACGCTGCCGCTCATCCAGAAGATCCGCACAATATCCGTCGATTCTGTCTGCACCAGGCTTTCCTGCAGTCTGCTCCTTCATCATGGCGATCTGCTGAGGAAGATCCATCACTGTCACCTTCACCTCATCGTCAAATCCCACACACTGCAATGCCCAACGACCGGTATTTCCACCCACATCCAGCAGGGTACGTACTTTCTCATCCCTTCCGAAGACCACTTTCAAAGCCTCCTCAAAAGAACCGTCAGAATAGAAATGATCGAATCCGAACCAGCTCTTCTGCACCTGTTCAGGAAGACTCGAAAGGCCCTCATAGATTGTCGGCCATTCTCCGAACACCTTCAATCCGGC
>JAEIGA010008386.1_pt1 | contig 15661 bp, 10 predicted proteins | sample 9270691 | NCBI WGS metagenome assembly JAEIGA01 (sample SAMN17057246, study PRJNA624740) | gut metagenome | biome: biome; isolation source: fecal sample | host: Bos grunniens | place: China: Xizang | collected 2019
AAATTTTCCATACTGGCTTTTTCTCTTGAAGATTGCTATTATCGTCGTAAGTGTTGCAATAAATCTTGCCGTCGTAATATGTAACGCCGCCATTAACTTCGTCTTGCAACAATGGAGATTCAAGGTCAGGAGTGAAAGCGTGTGCGAGAGGCATTGCATAAATTCCGTTTGCTGCCAAAGTATAGGCATCGATTTGAGCGTGTGAGTATGCACCGAAGAGTTCTACGCCTTCCATAGTCATAGGAGCGAAGTAGTCTGTTGTATATGTCAAGTCGCCATTGTCATTATCAGGCAACACTGTCTCCACATATTCTTCAACTTCGAGGTCGCCGGTTTCTCCATTACCATCGCCCGACTGAACAACACTGCCGACAGAAATATCTTTAATATCCAAATAATTGCCGACGTATGTAGCGTGGAAACCGATGTGATATGTTCCAGTCTCAGGAACTGTGAATTGAGGTGATTGATATTCTCCAAAACCGTTTTGATACAAATCGTCGTAGCTGTCAACGACTTGTGTGTGTGATGATACTGATGTTCCTGCACCTATTGTCATTTCCACATCAGCGCATAATGCTTGAGAAGAAGCTATTTTGTAGCAAAGAACATAACGTGTATTTGCTTCAAGTTCTATACTTGGCGAGAACAACCAGTCATCAACAGTAGAGAATCCACTGATTGAGGCTCCTTTGTTATAATATTCCCATGATGAACCGCCGTCAATGTTTTTAACTTCCCAATTTGCGAAGTCTGAAGAATTATTGATAGGCAATGTAACTACAGTTGTCACCTCACCTTGGTAGTCGTCGAGATTTATTTCTTGTTCGATGCTTTCCGATTCGAGTCCGTCAATAGATAATGTTACGCCAAAGACAACCATTCCATAGAAATTTTCCGGACTGAATGTATATTCTTCTTGAACGCCGGCCTGCATATTTTCGAGAGTTGCCACTACTGAGCCGTTTTCATAAATCTTAGCTGTCATGGGCTGAGTGATAACGATGTCGTTGACATCACGTTTAGGATTCACCCATTTTATTGAAACAGTTTTTTCGGTAAAATTGGAACTTACTGCGATAGCCGGTGCCTGTGCCGGTATTTGGCCTGTTGTTTCTTTCACTGATACAGATTTCAAAGTGACGAGTCCGTTTGAAGCAGCAGAAACGAGGTTGAAACCTAATTGCACGTCTTCGCTTTGTTCTGCTGTGATGTGACATCTGCGAGTTACCATTCCAGCATGATGGTCAAATCTCTCTTCAATCAATAATGTTGATGAAGAAGCTGTCACTTCCGAGCCAAAGTGAACGTTGATTACGTCTGTGCTAAACGCTCCTCTCTGAGCCACAGTGTATTCTATTATATAATATTGACCTTTCTCAACAGCAAATGAAGGAGAAATCAACCAGTCGTTGGCAGCCATTTCTGTGGTGTTGCCATTATAAACTACACCTTTCATCCCGTCCATCAATTCCCATTTACGTCCATCATTGTTGTCGTCAATAATGGTCCATTCGCTCAAGTCGTCGGTCGTTGTAAAATCGTATAAAAATACAAAATCAAAATCTTGTGCTGTTGCTAACAGCGTTGACATAAACACAAATAACAGTGTAAAAATCTTTTTCATAAAATAAAAAAACGGGTTCTTTTATCCATTTATATTCTTCATTACGGGCAGAACCACATTAAACCAAGTAATGAAGAAATGAAATTGTCAATTATCAGGCTGTAAAATTACAGATATTTTCCGTATCAATAATCACATACATATTTATTTTTTTCTTGAAAAAAAAGAAATATAATTCGATAATTTATTTATAATTCAATAATTATGAGTATTTTTGCAAGCATTTTTAATTAAAAAATTTTTTCTATGAAAAAAATCCTATACTTTTTGACAATAGTAATACTTTGCTGCATTTCTACAGCATGTAACAGAGACGACAAGCCAATAACATTAAGCGTTGATAAAACCGAAATAATAGCAAATAACGAAGATGTCGCCACATTCACCGTTTTATGCGAAGGCAAAGACGTAACCGATGAAAGTCATCTGTTTATCGAAGGACAAGATGAAGAATTAGGAAGCAACATTTTCTCTACAGCAGAAGCTGGCAATTATACTTTCTATGCAAAACGCAAAAGCCATACATCAGAAAAAATAGAAGTATTGGCTAAAGCGATAGAACCTGAAGAACCTGAAAATCCAGAGGAGCCTGAAGAACCAGAGAATCCCGAAGAGCCTAATGAACCTGAATTGCCAGAAGGCCCAATAGAACTTTCTGCATCAACAGACACTATTGTCGCAAATGGCATCGATGCAGTGAATTTCACTGTAATGCAAGACAGCATCAACATCACCGACAAAACAGATATTTTCGTCAACGACAATAAAATTGAAGGCAATATCTTCACAACAACACAATCAGGAAATTACGTCGTTTATGCAAAGAAAAACGACACAATAATCTCAAACGAAATCACATTCTTCGCAAAAGAATATGTAGCTCCAGAAATACCAATCGTCATCACAGCTTCAACCGACACCATAGTAGCCGACGGCATCGACGAAATAATTTTTAACGTTACTGAAGGCAAATCTGTCATCACAGACGACATCGATATTTATGTCAATGGCAATAAGATTGAAGGCAACAAATTCACAACAACTACCGCCGGCAACTACACAGCTTACGCTAAAAAAGATAATGTCACATCTAACGAAATTTCTTTCGTGGCGATAGAATATATTGAACCGGAAAAGCCAATAGAACTCACTGCTTCAACAACTACAATCATCGCTGATGGCGTTGAAACTGTTGAATTTACAGTAAAGCAAGATAATATTGACGTAACAAACGAAACAGAAATTTATATCAACGACAATAAAATTGAAGGATATAAATTCACTACAACAAACCATGGAACTTACAAAGCATACGCTAAAAAGGGCGAATTGATTTCCAACGAGATAGAAATTATAGCAGAAGAATATATTGAACCAGAAAAGCCAATAGAACTCACTGCATCAAAGAACAATATCATTGCTAACGGAACCGACAAGACAGAATTTACAGTGACACAAGACAACGTCAACGTAACATCTCAATCAGAGATTTATGTTAACGGAAATAAAATCAATGGCAACAGTTTCACCACAACAACTCCTGGCTCATATAATGTTTACGCAAAGAAAAACGATGTTATTTCTAACGAGATAACAATCACAGCTGAAGCAGCAGCCGATGGAAAAACCATAGTTTTCGCTGATGGCGTAACTCTTACTTCAGGTTGGTACGATGTAAACAAAATCGGCAACGGACAACAAAACGGCGACATCAACATGTGCTGGGCAGCTTCATGCGCCAACATCATTCAATGGTGGCAAGACAGATATGTAGAAGCAGGCAACACTTTGCCATCAGGCGCTGTCACAGGACCAGGAACAACCTACCAACTCGCTCTTATGGAAATGTATCATGAGTTATGGGACAACTCACGTGGAGGCACGACAAGTCACGGCATCACTTGGTATTTCGAAGGACGCAACATCATGAAAGAAGCAGCTGCCGGATCACACGCTCAACCACTTAGCAACAACACAGGCGGCTATTATTCCAACATCTGGGAAAGCCAAATTTTACCACACGTATATCACGATTACGACTATGTTGTAGTTCCTGGAATAGTAGAATATAACGACCTCATCTCAACAGAATACAACAACTATTATCTTTGGGGCAATGGCTCAGGACTTTCCGACGAACAACGTTTGAGAAAATTCACTGAATTGGTAGTTGAATTTATGGATAGAGGCGTTGTCTCTCTCGCAGTATCGCTCGGTTCAAACCTCGGCACCTTGCATCATGCTACAACATTATGGGGTTACGAAATCGACAACGCTACCGGTTTGCTCACAAGAATCTGGATCACCGACTCCGACGATATGACAACAGAACCTAAAGAACCTGTATTACACGAATATGCAGTAAGCGTCCATGAGACACACCACACAATCAAATTCTCAGGAGCGCCTTACGGAGCTTGCTATGCAGTAGCACTCTATCCTGTTTCTGGTTATGGTTCAAGATGATATATAAAGTTTAAAGTTTTTAGTTTGATGATAAGGAATATTAAGAAAATATCGCTTTTCTTGGCTTGCATGGTGCTTCTGCTTCATGCAGCTGTTCCTCATCATCACCACAACAACACAGTATGCCTTAGCAAGTTAAGCCATAACAATTGCAATGAACATTGTGGAGAGTCACACAACGAATCTGATTGCGACACCAGCAACGACTGTGAAGAATCAGACTGCATAATAGATGATTTATTCACACCGAAAGACAATCATGAAGTAAAGATTTACCTTGATGTAAATATTTTATTCTCCTATTATAACATCATCTCATCAGTAAGAAACTCATTAGAAAATATTCTTAAAAAAGGTGTCGAATTTCGACGAAACTTCGTTCATCTTATTTATCATAATCCGCATGTCAGTTCCATCTTTGGACTGAGAGCGCCGCCGGTTTAATTAGGAATTAGAAACTTTCCTAAATAAACACGCATTGATGCGTCTGAATTTATATCATAATCAATAATTAAACAAATCAAAATGAAAAGAATATTTTTAGTTATAGCAATTGCTGTAGGATTGATTTCTTGCACAAACAACAAACAACAATCAGCTCACAATCACGACCATTCAACACATCAGCACTCAGAAAGCTGTAGCCATAATCACGATCACGACCATAATCATGACCACGATCATGACCATCAACATTCAGAAAGTTGCAGCCATGACCACAATCATAATCACGACCATTCAAGTCATAACCACGATCATTCTGGTCATAATCATGATGCTCATAACCACAGCCACAATCATGGCGATGACGCTATCACTTTCTCAGTTGAACAACAAAACAAAATCGACTTTGAAGTTGTTGAAGTAGTTACAGAACCTCTCTATCAAATCATCAGAACTTCAGCTCAAGTTGTTCCTTCACAAGACAGTGAAAAGATTTTAACAGCTACAACAAGCGGCATCATTAATTTCGAGAATAAAGATATCGTAAAAGGTCTCGATGTCAAAGCTGGACAGATATTATTCAGCATCGACAACAGCAATATGGCCGACGACAATCTCAGTACACGCCGCGAAGAAATTGAAGCTGAATATCAAAAAGCTAAATCAAATTACGAACGTAAACAAGCTCTTGCAGAAGATAAGATTATATCAGAAAGCGAATTGACTGACGCTGAGACAGAATATCTCAAAGCCAAGAAACATTACGAAAATATGAACCAGAACTTCCCTAATGGCAAGACTCTTCACAGAGCTTCTATCACAGGTTCTATAAGCGAAATCTTGGTTCCTAACAACTCTTTCGTAGAAGCAGGCCAGCCTATCATGACATTAGCACAAAACGACAGACTTTATGTACGTGCCGACTTACAATCAAAATATTATCCTGTTTTGAAAAACATTAAAACAGCTAATATCAAGACTTTAAACGACGGTCAAGTTTATTCATTAGAAGATTTATCAGGTCGTCTTTTGTCATACGGCAAAACAACAGACATCAACAATCCTCTTATTCCTGTCACTTTCGAGATTAAGAATAACGGCATCATCATCCCTGGTTCTTTCGTTGAAATGTTCATAACAGCTGAAAGCGACAATATGGGCATCATGTTACCTAACAGCGCTATCGTTGAAGAAATGGGCATCTATTGTGTTTTTGTACAGACTTGTGTTGATTCTTTTGAAAAACGCATCATAACTAAAGGCGTTACCGACGGACAACATACACAGATTCTCAAAGGTATAGAAGCAGGTGATAGAGTAGTAAGCAAAGGCGCTGTCAATGTTAAATTAGCACAAGGTTCAGCAGCTTTGGACCCACACGCAGGTCACGTTCATTAATTCGAGGAGGTGTCTATGTTAAATAAAATCATCAAGTTTTCATTAGAAAACAAATTATTCGTGCTCGTAGGAGCTCTCCTATTAATAATAGGCGGTTACACCTCAATGCGTCAGATGGACATCGACGTTTTCCCTGACCTCACTGCACCTACCGTCGTCGTCATGACCGACGCTCATCGTATGGCAGCTGAAGAAGTAGAACGTCTTGTCACTTTCCCTATCGAGACTGCTATGAACGGTGCTACTAACGTACGCCGCGTGCGATCAGCTTCCATGATGGGTTATTCTTTCGTCTGGATTGAATTCGACTGGGGAATGGACGTATATCTCGCACGTCAAATCGTGAGTGAAAAAATGGTGACTCTCGAAGAAGCACTTCCAGACGGAGTTACTCCTGTGCTCGCTCCACAGTCAAGCGTTATGGGCGAGATTCTGTTCGTTGGTCTTCAAGCAGATACCACTTCCATGATGGACCTCAGAACCATGGCTGAATGGGTAGTGAAACCAGCAATCTTATCAACTGGCGGCGTTTCACAAGTGACAATCATCGGTGGCGACCTCAAACAATATCAAGTCCTCGTTGACCCTGTCAAGATGGCTCATTACGACATCACGATGCACGAGATGGCAGAGATTTGCCAAAGCATGTGCGTCAACTCAGTGGGCGGCGTCATCCGTGACTTCGGCAACGAATACGCTCTCAGAGGAATGGGAAGAACAACAGACCTCGAAGAACTTGGCAAAACTTATATCAAGACTATCAACGACAAACCTGTATTTGTCTCTGATGTCGCAGAAGTGAAACTCGGCAGCGCCGTGAAAATGGGTTACGCATCACTCAACGCTGAAGACGCCATCATTCTTTCAATATCTAAACAACCTAATATCAACACTTTAGAGGTTACCAAAAACATAGAGAGAAACCTCAGAGAAATCAAGAAGTCACTTCCTGCCGACGTTAAGATGGACACTAAAATATTCCGTCAAGCCGACTTCATCGAGGCTTCAGTAAGCAACGTAGCACGCGCTTTGGTAGAAGGTGCAGTCTTAGTTATTGTCATTCTCCTTCTCTTCTTGGGTAGCTTCAGAACAACAATCATCTCTGTCATCGCCATTCCACTCTCGCTCCTCGGCAGCTTCATAGTAATGCATCTCCTTGGAATGAACATCAACACTATGACATTAGGCGGTATGTGCATCGCTATCGGCTCATTGGTTGACGATGCCATCATCGACGTGGAAAACGTTTACAAACGATTGAGACAAAATTACTTAAAACCAAAAGAACAACGTGACACCACTTTCAATATCGTTTTCAACGGATCATGCGAGATACGTACTTCCATCTTAAACGCTACCTTAATCACTATCGTAGCTTTCACACCAATATTCTTCCTCTCAGGAATGGAAGGCAGAATGTTGAAACCACTCGGAATAGCTTATATCATCGCTTCATTGATGTCGTTAGTGACAGCACTCACAATCACTCCTTTGCTTTGTAGAATGATGCTCACATCAGACAAATATCTCACAAAACAAGAGAAAGAAAACTGGTTGGCAAAGAACCTCCAAAAAGTTTACGGACGTTCATTGGATTGGGCTTTGACACACAAAAAAACCATCTTAGGCGGAACAATGGTGATGTTATTGATTGCCTTAGGTTTGTTCTTCAATATGGGACAAAGCTTCTTGCCAGACTTCAACGAAGGTTCTTTGACTATTTCGGCAGTCTGCAAGCCTGGCGTTTCATTATATGAAAACAACAATCTCGGCAAAATCATTGAGAGAGAATTACTTTCTATTCCAGAAGTAACATCGACAGCACGACGTACAGGACGCGGCGAACTCGACGAACACTCACAATCCACTAACGGTGCTGAGATTGATGTCAATTTCGATTTGAAAGACCGCTCACAAGAAGAGTTCCTCGCCGAAGTCCGTGAAAAACTCGCATCTGTTCCAGGTATCGCCTCTACTGTAGGGCAGCCTCTCGGTCACCGCATCGACCACATGCTCACTGGTACAAGAGCATCTATCGCTATCAAGATTTTCGGCCCTGACTTGACACAATTGTTCATGACAGCCAATAATATAAAAGCTGAAATAGAAGGCATTGAAGGTTTGGTTGACGTAAGCGTCGAACAGCAGACAGAGACTCCTGAACTTCAGATTCGCGCTAACCGTGAAATGTTAGCTCGACACAAGATAACTATGGAAGAGTTCAACCACTACATCGACCTCGCTTTCTCAGGCGAAAAAGTCTCAGAAGTCTATGAAGGACAACGTAGTTTCGACCTCGTATTACGTCTTAATAAAAACTATACAGAAAGCATAGAAGGCATCAAATCGGCTATGATTATCAACTCAGAAGGCACAATGGTCCCTCTTGAAGAAGTTGCTGAGATAGTCTCTGTTGGCGGTCCTAACAGCATCAGCCGCGAGAACGTACAACGCAAGATAGTCATCTCTGCCAACACAGCAGGTCGTGACGTTGTAAGTATCGTCAATGAAATAGAACAAAGAGTTAACGATAACGTCAATATTCCTGAAAACTACTTAGTTGAATACGGCGGACAATTCCAAAGCGCTAAGAAAGCATCAAGAACTCTCATCATCATGACCGTCATCGCTATCTTTGTGATATTCCTCCTCTTATTCGGAGAATTTAAAGACATCACACTCTCCGCTATAGTTTTGTTAAATCTTCCTTTAGCATTGATTGGCGGTGTTATAGCTATATTCATCACTTCAAATACCATAAGCATCCCTGCCATCATCGGTTTCATTACCTTGTTCGGCATCGCTACTCGTAACGGTATCTTATTGATTTCTCGTTATCAACATGGAGAAAGCGCAGGCATCTCATTACGCCAGTCCATAGTCGATGGCTCCAAAGACCGTCTCAACCCAATCCTCATGACAGCCTTGACATCAGCATTGGCACTTATCCCTATGGTTATCAACGGCGATCAATCCGGCAACGAGATCCAAAGCCCTATGGCAGTCGTAGTTCTCGGAGGTCTATTGACATCATCTTTATTAAATATGTATGTCATTCCTATCGTTTACGAAATGATTCATGCTAAAAAACATTCATCACAAAACAATGATTAAGCCATGAAAAAAAGTTTATTGACATTATTATTTATATTGTGCATCAACACAGTTTTTGCGCAATATGCTTATCAAAATATTTTAGATACTATTGAAGCTAACAGCACTGTTTTGGCTGCTCATTACAAACAAATGCAAGCCAGCAAAGCCGAAAATAACGCTCACGCTCTCGTGGAAAATCCAGAGATAGAAGCCGGCTACAAATTCGGCTACGGCGAAGAAAGCGACAAACTTGAAATAGGCATCTCTCAAGAATTTGACTTCCCTACAGTTTATTCTCATCAGAATAAAATTAGAAAAATGTCTTCCAATATCATCGACGTCCAATACGACATCGACAGAATTTCTGTACTTACAGAAGCTCAAGCCATCTGTACAGAATTGATTTTCTGTAAAATGAAACTTGAACTTTATAAACAGAATTACGACAATGCCGTTAAAATCGCCGACGCATTTCAAAAGATGATGGAAGTTGGTGAAATGAATATTTTGGATTATAACAAATCTAAAATAAATCTCGCTAATACAAAAAACAACTACGACTTGGAAGTTATCAATTACAACAACCTGATGGCTTCATTAAAAACCATGAATGGAGGAAAAGATATTGATTTTCAATACGAAAATTATGACATCGTAATCTTGCCTGAAAATTTTGACGAATGGTATGCAAGCGTAGAACAGACTAATCCTATCTTTGAACAAATGCGCCAGCAGATTGCCATCGACCAACAGAAGGTCAAGTTAAGTAAGTCAGAATGGCTTCCTAAATTCAGCATCGGCTACGGAGCAGAAATGGCGCAAGGACATAACGAAGGAGAACACGGTCCTTCAATAGGACTCGCACTTCCATTATGGCACAACAAAGGCACAGTGAAAAGCGCCAAGATGCACGCAGAAGCGACTGAAACATTACTCATGAACGAAAAAGCCGTTACATACAATTACCTTGGCAGTCTCTTCGCTAAAGCCAAAGCATTGCAAGAAAACATCAGTAATCTTGCAAGCTCGATAAAACAATTCGACAGCCAAGCTTTGCTTTTAAAAGCCTTTGAATCAGGAGAAATGAATATCGTTAATTATCTCGAAGAAGTTGAATATTATCAAAATGCAATGATTGAATTATATTCTGCCGAATACGAGATGAACGCCACTTTGATTGAATTAAAGAGCTACGAAATTCATTAGAAATATATAAAAGTTTAAAATCTCAGATAAAATAGGGTTGATTCATTAGTAGATTCGACCCTATTTTATTTTTGCAATAAAAAAATAAAAAATTATTTACTTGGTTTTTATAAAATAAATGCTTACTTTAGCAAGTTGATTTTAGTATAAAATCAGAACTTGTCGCCCATATCATAATTCAATGATACTCAGCAAACTATTCACCCGAGCATGTGAGTGAAAGGGCGAAGCTATAAATAAAAATATATAAAATATCAAAATTCCATTATCATGAAAGGTATCGTTTTAGCCGGTGGTTCTGGTACTCGTTTGTATCCAATCACAAAAGGAGTAAGCAAACAATTGCTACCTATCTTTGATAAACCGATGGTATATTACCCAATATCGGCATTGATGATGGCTGGAATTCGTGATATTTTAATTATTTCAACACCGCAAGATCTCCCTGGATTCCAACGTTTATTAGGAGACGGCTCCGACTACGGCGTTAACTTTTCATACGCAGAGCAACCTTCACCGGACGGCCTCGCCCAGGCTTTCATCATCGGCGAAGAATTTATCGGTGACGATTGTGTATGTCTCGTATTAGGCGACAATATTTTCCAAGGTGCCGGATTCACTTCTTTATTGAAAAATGCCGTTACTGATGCAGAACAAAACAACAAAGCCACTGTTTTTGGTTACTATGTTTGTGATCCTGAACGTTATGGAGTAGCAGAATTCGACAAAAATGGCAACTGCGTATCTATAGAAGAAAAACCAAAAAATCCAAAGAGCAACTATGCTGTCGTCGGATTATATTTCTACCCTAATAAGGTAGTTGAAATTGCGAAAAACATCAAACCATCTGAAAGAGGTGAACTTGAAATTACTTCTGTAAATCAAGAATTTCTTAAAGATGGAGTATTGAAAGTACAAGTCTTTGACAGAGGTTTCGCATGGCTTGATACCGGAACTCACGACTCTCTCTCAGAAGCTTCGACATATATCGAAGTCCTTGAAAAACGCACAGGACTTAAAGTAGCTTGCTTAGAAGAAATAGCATACACACAAGGCTGGATTAACAAAGAAAAAATAATAGAACTCGCCCAGCCAATGATTAAGAATCAATACGGACAATACTTGCTTAAATTGATAAACGAATAATTTTACAACTATGAGACGTAATATAGTAATAACTGGCGGTGCCGGATTCATCGGTTCTCACGTCGTTCGTTTATTCGTAAATAAATATCCGGAATATAACATCATAAACTTAGACAAACTCACTTACGCTGGTAATTTGGCAAATCTCAAAGACATTGAAGACAAGCCAAATTATAAGTTCGTCAAGATGGACATCTGCGACTTTGAGAATTTCTATCAACTTATGCAAGATGAACAAGTTGATGGTATAATTCACCTCGCTGCAGAATCACATGTCGATAGAAGTATCAAAGACCCATTCACTTTTGCAAAGACTAACGTGATGGGAACTTTAAGCCTACTTCAAGCAGCAAAACTCTATTGGGAATGTCAACCAGAACCATACAAGGTTGTTCATGAATCAACAGCCAACGGCCAACAGCCAACAGCCAATTGCCTTTTCTACCACATTTCAACTGATGAAGTTTACGGTGCTTTGGCAATGAACCATCCAGAAGGAATAGAACCTCCATTCAAGACTGTGGCTTCTTCAGAAGGTCACAAAGCATACGGTGATGAGTTCTTCTATGAGACTACAAAATACAATCCTCACTCACCATATTCAGCAGCTAAGGCAAGTAGCGACCACTTCGTAAGAGCTTATCACGATACATACGGAATGCCGACTATCGTGACTAACTGCTCTAACAACTATGGTCCTTATCAGTTTCCAGAAAAATTGATACCATTATTCATCAACAATATACGTCATCGTAAACCATTACCTGTTTACGGCAAAGGAGAAAATGTTCGCGACTGGTTATATGTTGAAGACCATGCTCGTGCAATTGACTTAATTTTCCATGAAGGAAAAATTGCTGAGACATACAACATCGGTGGTTTCAACGAATGGAAAAACATCGACTTGATTAAAGTCATGATTAAGACTGTCGACAGAATCCTCGGCAATCCAGAAGGCGCATCATTAGATTTAATCACATACGTAACAGACCGTCTAGGTCACGATGCACGTTACGCCATCGACTCAACGAAACTTCAGAAGGAACTCGGTTGGGAACCATCGCTTCAATTTGAAGAAGGAATAGAAAAGACAGTACGCTGGTATCTCGACAACCAAGAATGGATGGATAACATCACGAGTGGCGAGTATGAGAAGTACTATGAAGAGATGTATAAAGGAAGATAATAACTAAAATTTCTATAACTCTACCATAAACCAAAATAAACTATAAACTATTAACTTTAAAAATGAAATACTTCTCTTCCAATCTTTTTTGGGATGTAAATCCTAATGACATTGACATAGAAAAACATGCTTCTTTTATAGTACAGCGTGTTCTCGAATATGGTAAGATTGAAGATTGGAACTATATACTTTCATATTACGGTATATCTCGTATATTATCTATTGCTTTGCAACTGCGCAGTTTGGATCCAAAAGCATTATCGTTTATATCTGCATTTACTAAGACTCCAAGAGAAAACTTCAGATGTTACACTACGAGACAATTGAGCCAACAACACTGGGATTATTAAAGCAATTGCAGGATATTCCGCTTTTGTCAAACACACGATTAGTCGGAGGAACCTCTTTGGCATTACAAATAGGACATCGTAAATCCATTGACATTGATTTATTCGGAGAAATAAAATGTGAACAATATGAATTGGTTGATTCATTGTCTAATTTAGGCCAACTAACTATTCTCAACGAAAGTAAGAATATTCATGTCTATCAACTTAATGGAATAAAATTAGACATCGTCAATTACAGATATCCTTGGATAAAACCGATAGTTATTGAAGATAATCTTAAACTTGCCAACATTGAAGATATTGCAGCAATGAAAATAACTGCAATTATCGGTAGAGGAACAAAAAAAGACTTCATCGATTTAGCATTTTTATTGGATATATTTTCCTTAGATGAAATACTAAGTTTCTACGAGGTGAAATATCCTGAAGCATCACGTTTTATGGCAATGAAAAGCATAACGTATTTTGACGATGCAGAAGCAGAACCGATGCCTTATATGTTGAAAGAAAAATCGTGGAGTGATATAAAAAGGAAGATAATAACTAAAATTTCTATAACTCTACCATAAACCAAAATAAACTATAAACTATTAACTTTAAAAATGAAATATCCTATAGGCATACAGCAATTTGAAAAACTGCGTGAAGAGGGATGGGTTTATGTTGATAAGACCATTCATATACATCGCATGGTTTCCAAGGGGACTTATTTCTTCCTTAGTCGTCCTCGTCGTTTCGGGAAGAGCCTGCTTATGTCAACGATAGAGACATATTTCAAAGGTAAAAAAGAGTTCTTCAAAGGGTTATCCATCGAGAAGTTGGAGAAAGATTGGATTGAACATCCTGTTTTACATATTGATTTAAATGCGGAACGTTATGCAACGACAGATGAGTTGAATAACATCTTAGACACTTATCTCCGCGAATGGGAAAAGTTATACGGTTCCGAAGAAGGCAATAACGAAAGTCTTTCCCGTCGTTTTCTTGCAGTAATAAAAGCCGCTAAACAAAAGACCGGCCGTAATGTAGTCGTTCTGATTGACGAATACGACAAACCTATACTTCAGGCCATAGGAAACGAAGAACTGCAGATACAGTTACGCAACATATTGAAAGCTTTCTATGGAACATTGAAAAGTGCAGACGGCTACTTGAGATTCGTACTTCTGACAGGTGTCACCAAGTTTAGCAAGATTAGCGTGTTCAGTGACTTGAACAACCTTGAAGACATCTCCATGGAAGATCAATACCACGACATCTGCGGTATAACAGAGGATGAGTTGCATAGTGTTTTTGACAGCGAGATTGCCATCATGGCTGAATGCAACAATCAAACCAAAGACGAAGCATACGAAGAACTTCGCAAGCGATACGACGGATATCATTTCAGCGCAAATGCCAAAGGTATATATAACCCTTTCAGCATATTGCTCGCCTTGAAAAACAAAAATTACGGAAGCTATTGGTTCAGCACAGGAACACCTACATATCTTGTAGAACTACTGAAAAAGTTCGATTTCAAATTGGAAAATCTGTCAGGATATGAAGCCTCGGCAAACACCTTAGATAGCATACAACTTAGTGTTGATAATCCTATCCCAGTTTTATATCAAAGCGGTTATCTGACTATAAAGGATTACGACAAAGAATTCAAGTTATACACACTCGACTTCCCAAACGAAGAGGTAGAAGAAGGTTTCATAAACTTTCTTATTCCGATATACACTTCAGTATCGGAAACTGATTCACCGGCATTTATTGGAAATTTCGTAAGAGAATTGAGAGCTGGCAAGGTTAATGATTTCATGAAGCGCATGCAGCTTATGATGTCTGATACTCCTTATGAGATAATAAAAGATTTGGAGAGTCACTATCAAAATGTCATGTTTATCATGACTAGACTTATGGGATTTTACGTGCAAGCAGAATACAGAACCTCATACGGACGCATTGATTTGCTCATCACTACGGATAACTATGTTTATGTTATAGAGATAAAGTTAAATGGAACAGCAGAAGAAGCTTTAGCTCAAATCAATGACAAAGAATATACACTTCCATTCACTGCCGACAAGCGTCAAGTGGTGAAGGTAGGAGCAAAAATCTCAAGAGAGAAAAGAAATTTAGAGAACTGGGTAGTGGAATATTAAAATTATATAACTCTACACTCTCAACTAAAAACAATAAAATGAACAGCATTAAAATTTGTGTAATCGGTCTCGGTTACGTCGGTCTTCCTTTAGCAAGATTATTTTCAACAAAATATGAGACCATCGGTTTCGACATGAACCAGTCTCGCGTTGATGCTCTCAATGCAGGTCATGATGCAACATTAGAAATTTCTGATGAGCTTTTAAAAGATGCTATCAATAATCATGGTTTCAGATGCACAACAAATTTAGAAGAAATAAAGGAATGTAATTTCTATGTTGTTGCAGTACCAACTCCTGTTGATGAGAACAACCGTCCTGATTTAAGACCTCTTTGGGGCGCAAGCGAAACTGTCGGCAAGGTTATTTCAAAAGGCGACATTGTGGTTTATGAATCTACAGTTTATCCTGGCGTTACAGAAGAAGAATGTCTCCCTGTTGTAGAACGTGTATCTGGACTTAAATTCAATGTCGATTTCTTTGCTGGCTACTCACCTGAACGCATAAACCCAGGTGACAAGGAACATACAGTAGAAAAAATAAAAAAGGTAACTTCAGGCTCTACACCAGAGATTGCTGATATAGTTGATAA
>JAEIGA010008387.1_pt1 | contig 15660 bp, 13 predicted proteins | sample 9270691 | NCBI WGS metagenome assembly JAEIGA01 (sample SAMN17057246, study PRJNA624740) | gut metagenome | biome: biome; isolation source: fecal sample | host: Bos grunniens | place: China: Xizang | collected 2019
AATATCCTGTAATTGCACAAGAAAACGGTATCCAAGGTCGTGTTATCTGCCAATTTGTGGTAAACAAAGACGGTAGTATTGTGGATGTTGTAGCTGTTCGTTCTTCAGGTGAGCCTTCATTGGACAAAGAGGCGATTCGCGTGATTAAATCTATGCCTAAATGGAAACCTGGAAAGCAACGTGGAAAACCTGTACGCGTAAAATATACCGTACCAGTAAACTTCCGTTTGCAATAATAAGTTTATTCTTGAGATGGATTTATCCATCCAAAATATAGAATATTGTAAGGGTGTCGGCGCTAAGCGTGCCGACATTCTTCGTAAAGAGCTCGGAGTTAAATCTGCGCTTGACATGTTATACCAGTTTCCATACAAGTACATAGATCGAAGTCGCTTCTACTTTATCCACGAGATTGATGACGAAGACACTTATGTACAAATAATCGGTCATATTACCGAATGGCACACCATAGGTACTGGTGCAACAGCACGTCTGTCAGCTACCTTTAACGATGGAAGACACACTATTGAACTCGTTTGGTTTAAAGGAATTAAATATCTCAAACTAGAACGCAATGTTCAATACTTACTTTTTGGCAAACCCTCGCGCTTTAACCACCAATACAATTTCGTGCACCCCGAACTAACGCCTATGAGCAAGGTCAAGCCCGAAATGACACAAGGTCTTGAACCATATTACAATACCACAGAGGGAATGAAGCGTGCAGGACTTAATTCTAAAACTATACGCAACATTATTGCAGAATTAATGTCACCGCTCCGCCAAAGCGGCATACGAGAGACTCTAGGAATTGACCTTATTGAGCAACAGCATTTAATGCCACTGACAGAGGCACTTGCTACTATTCACTTCCCAAAAGATAATCTATCAGTACAAAAAGCACGTGAACGACTCAAGTTCGAAGAGCTATTTTATATCCAATTGCAGATTTTGAGGCAAATGAAGCGTCGAGAGCAGAACGAAGGGTTCCGCATGCCCATCGTAGGCAAAGCTTTTCACGCACAATATAACACACTCCCCTACGAACTCACCAACGCACAAAAACGCGTACTGCGTGAGATACAAACCGATCTGAAATCGGGTATACAAATGAATCGCCTTTTGCAAGGCGATGTCGGCAGCGGAAAAACTATTGTAGCTTTACTTACCGCCCTACTCGCAGTAGACAATGGCTATCAGGCATGCATTATGGCGCCTACAGAGATACTTGCTAATCAACACTATGAGACCATCAAGCAACTACTCGTGACTGACAGCCAAAGTTCAATTACCAATATTGCTCTTCTCACAGGCTCCACCACTACCAAACAGCGCATCCCACTGCACGAGCAATTGCGAAATGGAGAAATAAACATTTTGATTGGCACGCATGCATTGATTGAGAAAGATGTCCAATTTGCTAATCTCGGGCTTTGTATCATTGACGAGCAGCATCGTTTTGGTGTGGCACAACGCGCCAAACTTTGGGAAAAGAACATCCGTCCGCCTCATGTTTTGGTGATGACAGCGACACCTATTCCACGCACCCTAGCAATGACCGTCTACGGTGACTTACACGTGAGTATCATTGATGAATTGCCCCCAGGACGCAAACCGGTGCACACGCTTCACTACAACATAGAGCGACGCACTACAATCAATCAGTTTATCACTCAGCAAATCGACCTCGGGCGACAAGTATACGTTGTCTATCCACTAATACAAGAAAACGATAAACTCGAATTGCAGGATCTACAGAATGGCTATAATCGCTTATGTGAAGCCTTCCCAAACTATCAGATATCTATGGTACACGGGCAAATGCGCGCCAAGGATAAAGATGAGCAAATGATTCGTTTTGCCAAAGGTGAAACACAAATACTAGTTGCTACAACAGTCATTGAAGTGGGGGTAAACGTACCTAATGCTAGCGTTATGATTATTGAAAATGCAGAACGCTTCGGACTTAGTCAGCTACACCAACTTCGCGGACGTGTAGGACGTGGTGCTGACCAAAGTTACTGTCTGCTACTCACCAAACTAGAAATCAGCAAGGACACCCGCAAACGTATGGATATCATGGTGGCAACCAATGATGGTTTCCGTATTGCCGAAGCCGACCTGCAACTCCGCGGTCCGGGAGACTTGGAAGGAACTCAACAATCTGGTCTGCCATTTGATCTGCGTATTGCTAGTCTCACGCACGATGGACAAATTCTAGATATTGCCCGCCAAGCTGCATTGGCAATCTTAGAAGAAGACCCATTACTCCAAGAGATGCACAATCGCATATACAAACAAAGGCTTGATCTTTTGCGTCAAACCGTAGCCAATTGGGGAGAGATTTCTTAACTACAACGCAATACACCAACAAAAGAGAGGCACGTCTGCCTCTCTTTTATTCATTATCCAATCGTATACCCTTGGTATACCTTTCGTATAGGATTGGTGCCCGAAAATTATTCTGCTACCTCAGCACCTTCAAACTCTGGTACTGCTTGAGCAGCTTGCTCTGCCTCGTAAGCCTCTTGCACTTGCTCTGTGATAGCGCTACTCTCATCTACAACTGCATTGGCACTTTTATTGAAACCAACAGCAAGAATGCTCAACGCAATAATGATCGCTGCCAAAGTCCAACTTGCTTTTTCCAAGAAATCAGCTGTCTTAGGAGCACCCATCACTTGGTTTCCACTTGAGAAACCTGCAGCCAAACCACCACCCTTGCTGTTCTGAACCAACACCAAAAGCGTCAGCAATACTGCTGCAATTACAATCAAAATAGTTAATAGTACGTACATAATTTTTATAATTTATAATTAATATTTAACAATTGATATTTCCAGTTATGTATTTACTACACTGTAAATAGATACGAATCAGCCGACAAAGGTACAACTTTTTTTTGATACTACCAAATTTTTTACCATTTTGCTACAGTATCATTGTATATTTGTTCCGCAATCTCTGCAATCATCGTAGTGCAGAGTTCATCTTGTACATCATTGAGCATTTGCGACGCATCAAAAGTTTGATACGCCGTATAGGTCTTTTCAAAGCTCTCTTCTGGAGCCACGTTGTTGGTAAATCGCACTTTCACAGTTATAGTCAATTTCGTTTCCGCTGCATAACTATCGGCTGACACTGCCATAGGAGTAAGGACATACCCCGTAATCTCACCTTCCAATTCTAAATTGCCACCACGTTTTACCTGCTCCAAACGAGTCTGACGTTGAAATATATCACGAATTCCATCTGAAAGATTATTCGCTAATGGAGCATAGACCAACGCCGCCACATTGGGAAAATCTGCAATTGAAATTGTCTTAGTCGTTGCATAATCAATGGATGCTCCATTAAACTTATAAGAGATGGTGCAGCCGTTTGTTAAGAACAAAGAGCCTAAAACCAAGAGCCATGATATGATGATGTAACGTGATGTAGTAAAGTGTAGCATAGCGTAGTAAAAATTATAACCCATAGTCTTTAATTTTGCGATACAATGTGCGTTCACTCAATCCCAATTCCACCGCTGTAGCCTTGCGATTACCGGCATTTTTAGCCAATGCTTTCTGTATCGTATCTCGCTCAAGATTAGCTAGTTTGAGGTTTGGCACATTCAAGTTTGAAGTATCCTCTGCTTCTACCTCAGCCACTACGGACACATCATCTACATCTAGCACTTTTGACTTAGACTCCCAATCCACAATATCCTCAGGAAGATTAGTATGCACTTCTTGCGGCTTGAGCGAAGCTAATTGATCTTTCATCATATCCATCTCTCGCTTCATCATACCCATCATATTGTACAGCATCTTCAATTCTTCCATAGGAACCTCTTTTTGTGCTGTATTTCCTACTAGCGCTAGACCACGCTGCATCTGGTGAGCTGGTAAATAATGCGCTAAAATATCAGGCGTGATATCTCGACACTTTTCAATAAGACTTATTCTTTGCGCCACATTTTTGAGTTGACGAACATTACCTTGCCAATAATAGGACTTTAGCACCTCGTTAGCCTCATCTGTCAAACGAATGGCAGGCATACGATATTTTTCGGCAAAATCCACTACAAACTTACGAAAAAGCAAAGGAATATCTTCCTTACGCTCACGCAAAGCTGGCACTTTGATTTCTATAGTATTGAGACGATAGTATAGATCCTCGCGAAAACGCCCTTCTTCTATTGCCTTTGGAATATTGAGATTGGTAGCTGCTACCACGCGGACATTGGTCTTTTGAACCTCAGAACTACCCATTCGAATAAATTCACCTGTCTCTAATACACGCAATAAACGAGCTTGTGTAGGGAGCGGTAATTCGCCCACCTCATCCAAAAAAAGTGTTCCGCCATCCGCTATCTCAAAGTAACCTTTGCGCTCACTCTTTGCATCAGTAAAAGCACCTTTTGTATGACCAAAAAGCTCCGCATCAATAGTTCCCTCAGGAATGGCACCGCAGTTAATCGCAAAATATGGACCATGTTTACGAGGAGAATATTGGTGGATTATTTTAGGGAAATGTTCTTTACCAACACCACTCTCACCTGTAACCAACACACTTAAATCGGTCAATGCTACTTGCACTGCAATTTCAATATCGCGATTAAGTTGAGCACTATTACCAATGATGCTAAATTGCTGTTTTATACGTTGCAAATCCTTTTGTTCCATAATCAATCTGCCAAAATGGCAGACAAAGGTACAACAAAAAAAACACATATGCAAGATTTTTAACAGAAAACTCATTTTTTCGCTCAAAAATTTGGTCAGTTAAAAAAAAAGCAGTACCTTTGCACGCTTTTTCGCGTAAAATATTAACCAAGCCCACGAGATGGGGCGTAAAATAAGATAGAACAATGAAACGTACATTCCAACCAAGCCAACGTCGCCGCCGCAACAAACACGGTTTCCGTGCACGCATGGCTACCGCAAATGGTCGTCGCGTTTTGGCTGCTCGCCGCGCACATGGTCGTAAGAAATTGACTGTAGCTGACGAAGGTCGTCACAAACGCTAATCAACGATTAGACAACCTTAGGGCTTTTTCCTAAGGCATCAGCATAGGGAAAAGAGTACACGCTCCTTTCCCTTATTGCGTTTGCTGATTTAATATTTAGCATTTAAAGTTTAGAGACCACATATGGAAACAACAAGACAACAAAAAATCGAACGCTTGATTCAAAAGGATTTAAGCGATATATTTTTAAGGTACGCGCGCGCGATGAGAGGGACACTCATCTCGGTAAGCGAAGTTAGAATATCACCAGACCTTAGTGTAGCTCACGTGTATCTAAGCGTCTTCCCACAAGATAAAGTGGCAAGCACCATCGCGCAAGTACAAGAGGACACCGCTAAGATTCGAGGCGAAATGGGACATATGCAACGCCATCAATTACGCATCATTCCTGAACTGCATTTTCACCTAGATGAGACCATCGACAAGATGGCTCGTATTGATGAACTGCTGAAGCAATAATACCCACTCCTACTTCCATCCAAAGGAGAAAGGATAAACGAATGAAAACGGAGTTCAAAATAGCGTGGCGGTATTTGTTTGCGAAGAAGCAATTCAATGCCATCCATATCATCACTGCCATTTCTTCGGCAGCGGTGGGGGTGGTAACCGCTGCTATGGTATGCGTGTTGAGCGTAATGAATGGGTTTGGTGTGATGGTTGAACAATTATTTTCACAGTTCGACCCAGATATCCGCATCACAGCAAATATGGGTAAGTCGTTCAGTATCACCCAAGAAAAGAAAAGCGAATTACTCAAACTGCCTTGTGTGAATCTGTTGAGTGAAAATATCTCTGAAACGGCATTAGCATATTTCGAGGACAAGCAAATGCCCGTACAACTATTGGGCGTTGATTCGGTATTTGATGATATCACAGAGATTAGAAACATCATAACAGACGGACATTACGAAGTGTACGATGGTGCATTTGATCGCGCTGTATTAGGGCAAGGGCTAGCATGGAAAATGGGAATTGGCGCACGGTTTATCAATGGCATACAATTATATGCACCTAAGCGAGAAGGCAAAGTAAACATGCTTCGCCCTGATGCGAATTTCAACCAAGAAACTTGTTTCATAGCTGGCACTTTTGCAGTAAATCAGCTAAAATACGATGATAACTTTATGCTAGTGGATATCGACCTAACACGCAGATTATTAGGATATGACACCACCGAAGTAACAGCACTATCACTAGCTTTAGCGGATGGATATAGCATTAAACAAGCCAAACGCGACATTGCCGCGATATTAGGTGATAACTATGTCGTGCAAGACCGCTACGAACAGCAAGAAGATTTTTTTCGAATCTTGCGCGTAGAAAAACTGCTTACAGCATTACTCCTGGTATTTATCTTATTGATTGCCACCTTCAACGGTATAGGTTCACTATCGATGTTAATCATTGATAAACAGCAAGATATACGTACTTTATCACATTTAGGAGCTAGCAACCAGATGATTCGAAACGTGTTTTTGCTAGAGGGGTGGATGGTAAACACACTGGGTGCCTTAGGTGGTTTAGTCGTTGGATTAGGCATATGCCTTGTCCAAGAACATTTTGGGCTACTCAAGTTGGGAAATGGTGCAGAATATGTGATCGAATCATATCCTGTAGCAGTACAAGGTTGGGATATTGCAATGGTCGTCATGACGATATTGACATTAGGAGCAATTTCATCATGGATACCTGCAAGAAAAATTAAGAATTAAGGATTAAGAGCTTAGAATTAGGAGCGATGAGAAAATACATATATATCGCAATTGTAGTATTGGCAGTAGCTTGCCAACCCCATAATAAACCAAGCAAACCTTCTGGTTTTCAAGTCGATAGTATATACACCACTGCAGATTTTCGCACGTATGGCGATTATTACAACAGTGGGCATCAAGTATATGCTATAGATTTGTTATCCGAAGGGCTAGCTTATGATTCAGCGTGGCAAATTTCGGGTACTGGGTGCAACCTATATTTGTCCGATGTATTCGCCTTAAAAAACGACACAAACCACTTACCTGCAGGCACTTACACAATGGATTCCATAGCCAAAGAAATGAGTTTTTTGCGTGGAATGAGTTTTGAAGGAAGCATCACTGGCACCTATTTGCTGGTAATTGACAAAGATCAAATACAACGCATTCTATTGTTTACAGGAGGAAACATGACTGTGGATTATGTGGAAGAAGATATAGTGTTGAACTTCAACCTCTACACCGAAGACTCTACGAACTATCATGCCACCTATAATGGTCCTGCCACGTACCGATAGTCTCAATATGTTAGCCAAGGAATACCGCACATACCTGAAGTTAGAGAGGGGCTTAAGCACCAATTCTGTAGAAGCATATCTAATGGATTATCAGCGACTTAAGGAGTATGCAGATAAACATGCCATAGACGTGGTACATGCCAATTTCGACGACTTACAAGCATTCGTATTTGACACATTCAAGGACATCGCATCGGTGCGCACACAAGCCCGTCTAGTAGCTGGTATCCATTCCTTTTACAGGTTTTTGCTCTACCATCACTATATTGAGCAAGACCCTTCGGAATTGCTCGAAACACCAAAAAAAGAGATGCGCCTGCCCGACGTATTATCGTTAGAAGAAATTGATCGGATGATTGAGCAGATCGACATGTCAAAAAGCGAAAGCCACCGCAACCGAGCAATCATAGAGATGCTATATGGCAGCGGTCTGCGCGTGAGCGAATTGGTGAATTTGCGACTGAGCGACATGTTTCTTCAAGAGGGTTACATGCGTATCACTGGCAAGGGAAGCAAACAGCGATTAGTACCTGTTTCACCCACCGCTATAGAATGGTTCGGATACTGGCTACAAGATCGCAATGCATTGGATATCAAGCCAGAAGCTACGGATATTGCCTTTCTCAATCGCTATGGAAGACAGCTTACAAGAGCTATGATTTTCACCATCATCAAGACATTAGCAAGACAGGCAAACATACACAAAACTATCTCTCCACACACGCTTAGACATTCGTTTGCCACACACCTCTTGCAAAACGGAGCGGACATAAGAATTATCCAACAATTGCTTGGGCATGAGAGTATTAGCACTACAGAAATTTATACACACGTAGACATCCAAGACCTGCGAGAAGCGGTATTAAAATTCCATCCAGAAAATAGATGAAACGACTGATAATCATATTGTTAAGCTTATGGTCTATGGGGCTAACTATCTATGCTCAAGAGACCATCGTAGTGGGTGAGGTATATGATGCAAACACCGGAGAACCATTGACCAATGTCAACGTCTACCTGCAAGGCACACAATCGGGCACAACCACCAATGCCGAGGGCATGTTTCTATTGCGTGAAGATATTGACCGCACACGCACCATGGTGGTGAGTGCAGTTGGCTACCATACCGAAAAATTTAAGATCGAGCCACATACCCAATCAGGAATTGATATTGCATTACGAGAGAAAGTTGGAAATCTGGCAGAGGTCTTTGTTGCTCCAAACCACAACCCCGCATTAGCTCTCATGGGAAAGGTCCGGGCACGACGATTGGCAAATCGTAAAGAGATACCTGCAAACGAAACGGAAAACTCAACAGCGCTGTATGTATCTGATATTCAATCCAAACACCTAAAGCGCACACTCTGGAAAAGCCTACAAAGCGGCATGATTCAGCAACAAGATAGCACCTTCCTTATTCCCCTATATTGGCGCCTGCAGACTACGGACACCACACGAGAAAAAGCCTCTTTGCTGACCGCTACTGACTACCAAATACTACTTGCTCAGATTCCCAGCACCTTCGACTTCTACGACAACAGTCTTCCGTTCTTAAACACATCCATCTTGAGCCCCTTAGCGGCATCGGGAAATACCTACTACAATTACTATCTAGTTGACAGCATACTAGTGGGAGAAGAAAAGCATTATCTGCTACACTTCAAGACCAAAAATCCATTCTATGCCACCTTCAACGGAAAAATGACCATAGACTCCGCCACGTGTGCATTGCGACATATAGAAGTAAAAATACCCCCACAAACAAGCATCAACTACCTCAAGGAACTATCTATCAACCAATCATTTGCAACGAACAATCAACTACTAGACGAGCAAGTCAGCATGCTGATGGACTTTGCCGTCAAAGTACCATCGAACAACGATACCACACACATTTTCCCCACCCTTCTACTCACTCGTGGTACAGAGGTGAATAATGACATCAAGCACCTCAACAAATATCAGGAAACCAACGACGACATCATTCTGCCTGCGCTGGATAGTCTAAACAACACCCCACTCTTCAAAACCGCCAAACTAGTGGCATATGTCATGAACACTGGCTGTATACCTACCAGCAAATACGTGGAAATAGGTAAGGTGCATCATGTCTTCAGACTCAGCAAATACGAAGGGTTACGCGTGGGTATCCCGCTAAGAACAACCGAAGATTTATGGGAAAACGTCTGTTTGGAAGCGATGGCGGCATATGGAATGGGAGACCGAGCATGGAAAGGTATGGGACAAATCAACATTGCCTTGCCTTCCGAACGGAGGCATGTCATGTACCTGAAATATAGTGATGAATATGTATACTCAGATGTGGATGACTTCTACGAATATCTGCGTGAAAATATTGTATTCAACCCACAAATCAATCTGATAACACGCCTCATGCAGAGCATTCCATTCAATCCTAAGTACAACTACACCACCATCACTCGACGAAGAGAAGCAAGGCTGCAATTCACAGACGACTGGAATAACTACCTTGAAACACAAGCATATTTCAAACTCGGGAAAAGGGGATACAACGAACCTACACGTGACTACAGTAGCCAACCATCTATATTCTACTCCACTATAGGTGCATCTGCCCGTGTGAGCTTCAACGAACGCAAAGTCGACACCTATTTCCACCGTCGGCACATCTATAATCACCTGCCTGTCATATACTTAGGAGCCGAATTAGGAAGCTATCGCTTGGACGATATGCCCTCCTATCGCATGTACGGTAACCTGCAACTCATGTTGCGACACAACGTAGATTTGGGCATGGCTGGTGAATTCTACTACCTATTGCAAGCGGGATTAGTCTTGGGAAAAGTACCATATCCTATGCTGTATCATTTCACTGGCAATCAAACACATACATTCGACATCAACCGATTCTCGCTGATGAACAACTACCAATATGCAGCCGACAAATACATCGCGTTGCATGCTCATTGGAATGGCAAAGGAATACTCTTCAACCTCATCCCGGGCATACGATATCTACGCCTCAGAGAACTACTAGAACTCAAAATGGCATATGGAGGAATGCGTCATGACCACCATGAGGTACTTGCTTTTCCTACCACACAAACGGGGCAAACCATCATGAACGCACCAAACATACCATACCTAGAAATGGGTGTCGGTATTGGTAACATCCTACGCTTTGGAGAAATATACGGTATCTTCCGTCTGACACAACTCAACGACCCTACTACACCTTGGTGGGCTATACGTTTCCGACTACAGTTAGGTATGTAATAGCACAATCACTACCCAATCACCTACCAACTATTAGTGATTAGTTAGTTATTACTTAGTGATTAGTTAGTTATTACTTAGTGATTAGTTAGTGATTAGTTAGTGATTCGTATACCTTTGCGCTACCTTTAGGCAAAGATTAATATTCTCCGTTTCGATAATTTTTAGGAGTGATGCCTGTATGCGTCTTGAAGAATCGATTGAAGAATGCCACATTCTCAAAACCAAGACTAACTGCTATCTCCTTTATAGGAGATATCGATAGTTTGAGCTGAGCTTTAGCATCGGTAATGATAGCCTCCACAATCAGGTCGCCTGCAGTGCGCGAGCTTGCCTGCTTGATTGTTGAGCACAAATGAGGTACAGTGATATGCATGGCTGAAGCATACTCTGCCACATGATGCCATTTCTGATAATGCTTCATCACCAACTCACTATATTCTTGATATATTTCTGATTTACGGTCCATTGATTGCATCTTCGTCTCACTATTAGCCACGAAATAGTCATGGAAAACCAAGTGAATTAGATTGTACACATGCACCATTCGTTCCGAGTCTATCATACTTGGAGTACAGTTTACGGCCTCTTCCAATAGTTGAGAGAAATGCAAAATCACAGTCTTTTGTTCCTCTGTCACATGCACGATCTGACATGCATCCATCACTGCCAAACGAGGACGACGAATACTATAAGCATTCTTCTCCAAGAAAGAGGACGAAAGAACGATATACATCACACGTGCATCCTCGCTAAACTCATGTACAAGGAAAAAACTATTAGGTGCGAGATATAGCACATCGTTCTCCTTGAAGTTGTATTGCGTGATATTCACCGTTGCGCGTGCAGTACCTTTCGCCATAAAAGCGTACACACCGCACTTGATCTTACATGGGAAACGCATGTATTCATTCAACACTTTACCACTTGCCTCGCCAAAGATATAATCTATCGGGCAGTCAATCAAAGGAATTTCGTTTTGCATAACTGTAATGATTTATGCTGCAAAGGTACACAAAATATTTTGTATAACCAAAAGAAAATGCGCATTTCTTATCAAAAAAGTAGCTTTTTATTAAGAATTAACATCTTTTAAATCATTTCTATATCACTTACATTCCCATCTAAGATCCAAAACAAACTCAGCATTTTTCACACATCCGCTTGCTTTTCTCAAAAAAATGTAGTACCTTTGTTGCAAAATTCCTCATCACGAATTATTGACTATAAAAACATACACGCATGAAAAAAATCTTTACGCTTTTATGTGTAGCCTTCTTGGCTATTTCCCTTTTCGCCAATGTCGTAACAGGCACTTGCGGCGATAACCTCCAATGGTCCTACGACACCGACACGAAAGCCCTCACCATCACCGGCTCGGGAGATATGTATTACGATGAGTGTCCTTGGGCACCAGTGGCAGGTGAAATCACCTCCGTTTCCTTACCCGACAGCTTAACAAGCATTAGAAGTTTTGCTTTCTCTGGTTGCTCCTCCCTCACCTCCGTCACTATCCCCAATAGTGTAACGAGCATTGGAAGTTATGCTTTCTCTATTTGCTCCTCCCTCACCTCTGTCACCATTGGCAACAGCGTTGAGAGCATTGGAGTGTATGCTTTCTATGACTGCTCCTCCCTCACCTCCATTACTATCCCCAATAGAGTAACGAGCATTGGAGGTTGGGCTTTCGCTTACTCCTCCCTCACTTTTGTTACCATCCCCAACAGCGTAACGAGCATTGGAGATGGGGCTTTCGCTTACTCCTCCCTCACTTTTGTTACCATCCCCAACAGCGTAACGAGCATTGGAGAGTTGGCTTTCGAAGCTTGCTCACGAGTGACCATGCTAGGTACTACCCCTCTATCAATAACAGCGAATACTTTCAGTGACAATGCAACCATCTTTGTGCCTTGTTCTGCAATAGACGCTTACTTGGCAGCACCTGTTTGGCAATTCCTTGACTTACATGGACTAAGTCATCATGTCAATCTTACCGCTACCGAAGGTGGCTCAGCGAAAATCACAGCAACTGATTGCGAGAGCAATTCAGTGACCATTGAAGCTACACCAACTAGTTGCTATAGATTCAAGCAATGGTCCGACGGCAACACCGATAACCCTCGCACCCTTACCCTCACTCGCGATATTGCTCTCACTGCTGAGTTCCAAGCTCTAAAGTACTATACCGTAAACATCAGCGGCAGAAACTTAACTGGTAGTTATCAATATGAAATAGAGGGTTGCAGTACTTCTTGGTCTGATTTCTACGATGCATCTTCCCTCCTGCTCATCATGCGTGAGGGAACTAGTATCTCAGTTCGCGAAGATGGTGGCTGTGGCCCATTCCTTGGCTGGAGCGATGGTGTGACCGACAACCAGCGTACCATCGTCATCACCAGCGATACCACCATCTCTTCCCGCTTTGATACTGAAACCTACTCCGTAAGCATCACCGCTGGCGAAGGTGGTTATCTCGAAAATGGCAATATCGAGCGCGAATTCAACGAATGTAATCGTGATTGGATATACACCTGTGCTTATGCCGACGATGGCTATTACTTCGCAGGTTGGAGCGACGGAAATACCAGCCAATGCATTGATATCTATCCCGACACAGACATCAATCTCGTAGCGCAGTTTGCACCTAAGAAGCAAGTTCAATTACTTCTTGGCGTGGACAATGCTAGCAAGAACATGGGCTCGGTATCGGGCAGCGGTATCTACTATTCTGGTGATTATGTGACCATTACCGCTACTCCTAATACTGGCTACCACTTCGTAGAATGGAGCGACGGCAATGGCGATGATACCCGTGAACTCTACCTGCAATCCGACACCACGCTCTTCGCGACCTTTGCACCAGGCGAATATGGCGGCAAGTGTGGCGAGAACCTCTATTGGACATATAGCGACAATACCATCACCATCACCGGTTCTGGCGACATGGATTTGAATACTTATCCAGCATGGAATAACTATTACGATGATTGGTATGACAACGTAACCGCAGTACAATTCCCAGAGGGCATCACTAGCATTGATGATTATGCTTTCTCGGAGATGTCCCTCACTTCGGTTATCGTTCCTGCCAGTGTCACCCATTTCGGAGAAAACGCCTTCGCATACAACGATAATCTAACTCGTTTCGAATACCTTGGCACGGAGGCGGAGTGTGAAAACAACTACAATGGATCTGGTATGTTGTATCAATCTCATAACCTTCTATATTTCAAGGGACGAAAAGACATGTTATCTTACGTGGATTCTTATAGCAATCTGGATACTGTTATTATTACGAGTGGAGAATGTTTTTATGAATTATATTGGGGTGATTTCAGTTACATAGATAACTTCAATGCTGATGATCGGATAATTGGAAATAATGATTATGATAATTCTTATATTAGACGTGTACGTACACTGATTCTACCAGAACACTTATATGAAATTGGTGATTATGCATTGACTAACGCCCGCTATTTAGAACAAATCACTATCCCCGCAGGTGTAACACGCATTGGCGAGAGTGCCTTCGAAGAATGTCGTTCGATGGAGTCCGTCACTTTTGCGGGCAAAGCCCTCCGTGAGATCGACGATTGGGCATTCTATAACTGCCACAGCCTCAAAGATATAACTATTCCAGAGGGTGTTACATCAATTGGAAAAGCAGCATTCTTTGATTGCTCACATCTTAAAGAAATCACCTTACCTAGTTCTATGCAGAGCATAGAAGATAATGCCTTCGGTCAATGCGCTCAAGTCAGAAAGATGAACGTAAGAGCAGCTGTGCCTCCTTTGGTAGAGTCTGAAACATTTGAAGATATAGACCGCTCTATTGAAGTACTAGTACCACAAGGTACCCTGAAACTATACCGTGAAGCTCCTTATTGGCAGGAGTTCTTCTACATCTCAGAGTCAGAAGTACCATCCAATGTTGGAGAAGTATCTACTGAAAATACTATTATCCACAAGATCCTCCGTGATGGTCAACTCCTTATCCTCCGAGATGGAAAGACCTACAATGTAATGGGACAGGAGTTATAAAAAACACCCCGCAACCTCCTTGCACCCTTAAGGGAAACAGCAGGGTGCTAACAAAGTGGTAACGGGGATAGTAACAGACCTTGTAGTAGAAAATAAGGTGCGAACGATTTGTTCGCACCTTATTTTATTATTAACGCACTGTGATATGGAAGCAGGCTTGTTTGTATTCGTACTTCACATAGATTCGGCCTGCGCGTTGTTCGTTGAGAAGAACCTGACCTAAGACTAGTTTTAGATTATCTTGGTGCATATACTCTCTCGCGCGCGTTACCTTATTAAAACGGTAGTACGCCAAATCGAAAGTAGTACCATAATTGTGGCAAGAGTTAGTAGTAGCATTGATATTACCACTTTTTTGTAGTTCTCTGATATCATCTTTGGTGCGAAGCACACTGGTAACATAGAATTGATAGTGTGGCAAACCATTACGTTGTAGAATATCGGCAAACCCTTCACCTATTCGCTCCAACTCCGCCGCAGCTGCTGGCACGAGATAAGGAATGGAGTGTGTGAGCGAATCCACGATATAATTGTCATTGCTCTTAATGAGTTTCAATTGGCTCCGCATACGCGCTGCCTCTTGGCGATTTTGCGGCGGCGTCTTCAAGCCAATCGCTTGTGCAGCTTGTACCTGTTTGGCTTGGGTATCACGAAACTTATCCTTGTAGCTAAACGTGCGACCAGGGTAGGCTACCATGGTATCCTCTATGAGTTGAGTGTTTAATGTTGAGTGTTTAGAGTCGCGATTGCTGCAAGCGGAGAAAACAAAGATTAGTCCTGACAAAAGCAGGACTAATCTTACAATATTTCGTGTATATTCTCTAAACACTAAACGCTAAACTCTAAACACATCAAATACTCCATTCGAAGCCGTCTTTAGTATCTTTGATTGTAAATCCTAGCTCGGTCAAAGCGTTGCGAATCTTATCACTCGTAGCCCAATCCTTGTTGCGCTTAGCTTCCAAACGCATATTCAGCAGCATATCCACCGCACCCTTGTACGCATCCATACCGGCACCCGCGTCTTGAGCTCCATCCAATTGCAAACCTAGGATATCCATCGCATAGGTCTTCC
>JAEIGA010008388.1_pt1 | contig 15659 bp, 11 predicted proteins | sample 9270691 | NCBI WGS metagenome assembly JAEIGA01 (sample SAMN17057246, study PRJNA624740) | gut metagenome | biome: biome; isolation source: fecal sample | host: Bos grunniens | place: China: Xizang | collected 2019
AAATAATCTGGAATATAAGGTGTTTCCGACTGTGTCTTACAGCAATGATGCGTTTGCTGGAAATAAATCAGCTCAGATAGCATCGGTACAGACCAGCGACGATGCGACTTCTAGCAGTGATGGAGAAACTAATATACGTATGGCTGTAGGTGAACTTTTCATCGGTGTAGCAGATGATGCTGGTGCTCATGCAAATGATGGAAAGGCATTTACCAGTCGTCCGACAGCATTCAGTTTCTGGTACAAGTACTCTCCGGTCAACAATGAGACTTTCTATGTGAGGATAGAACTCTATGATGCTGACAACAATATGATTGCAGCTCAAGAGGAAACCGGTCTTGGAGGAGTTGACGAATGGAAACGTCACGAAATGAAGATTGACTATCTCAATGTTATGGCCAAAGCGGCAAAGATATATGTATCTTTCAAGTCCTCATCATTGAAAGATGCGGCAGCTGGCTACAGAAGCGGCAGCAATGCTTCCATAGAAATGGGCGGCACAACCAATACCTCCCGTATCGGAAGTGTGCTAAAGGTCGATAAACTCGAGCTTCTCTATTATTAATCAGATAAATAAGAAAAACATATAATATGAAAAAGATTCTTTTTTCAGTAATGATTGCAGCTGTTGCTATGACTGCATGCAAGAAGGAAGTGGAAGTTGTGACTGAAGGTGAGCTCAGTTTTTCGGTCGCTTCCCTGGCTGATGACTTTGAAATAGTTACAAAGTCCAACGACAATCTCGACGATTTCAATGTGACCATCTTCCGCCCTAAGGACAGATGGCAGATGGATTTCGTGTTCGGCGAGAAGAAAGGCGAGATGATCAAGCTCGGATCAGGTGACTATGAAATCACTGCAACATCTCCTGTTATCAAGGATGCGGACTGGGACTTGCCTATATATAGCGGTACCAAGGAATTCAAGATTGTAGCCGGACAAGTTACTCCTGTAACCCTCAATTGCGAACTTACCAACGTTAAGGTAACTTTCGTTCTTTCTGAGAACTTCAAGAAAGAGCTTTCTACCTATAACGTGACTGTCAGCAACGGCAAGGGTGAGCTTACATGGATCAAAGAGGGTACAACCGATGATTTCGCTGCTGAGAAGGCCGGCTATTTCACGGCTGCCCCACTCGATATTACGGTTACCGGCCACCGCGCTATTGATGACACAGACGCAACTACATTCATGACCATTACAGGCGTGGAACCTAAGGACCATCATATCATCAACCTTGATGCGAAGGTCACAGGACATATCGGAGACGGAGAAGGAAACGGAATCAAGATTGAGATCAATACTGCCGTTACAGAAAAGGAAGATGACATATATGTTGACGGCCTTGAGGAGATTCCTGTGCAAGGCGGTGAGGAAGAAGGTGATGATGATGGATCGGGAAATGATAATCCGGTAGTAAGTACAGCACCTCAGATGATCTGGAACGCAAATCCGGATTTTGCTCCTATGGATCTTGAAATGGATCTGAGTGCCAAGGTGGATGTAGAGCTTATGATCAAGGCTCCTGAGAAGATAAAGGAGTTTCTCATTTATGTGAAGTCACCTGTTCTCAGTCAGACTATCAGTGGTATGGTATCAGAAGAGCATAAGATGAATAGTGACGGAGTCACCACTATGGATATGATCAATGATGAAGTCTTGTATGGTAATCTCGGTAAGCCTGATGAAGATACTGGAGAACCATCAGCCATACCGATGGGTGACAGGATTCTTGACCAGACAGAGGTGCCGTTCTCTCTCTCGAGTCTTGTTCCGATGATCAATATGTATGTTCAATCTATCACTCCAGGTGACCAACACGTGTTCACTCTTTACCTCAAGGACGGTAAGGGTCAGGAACTCACTCAGGCTGTAACATTTGTTTCAGTCGCAAAGAAGAACTAATATATGGCTTTGGAAATGAAAAGATATCTATCATATATAGGTGTTGCACTTTTTCTGCTTGTTGCCGCATCATGTTCAGACAGATTTTCGGAAGAGACTGGTTACGGATACATATCCGTTAATCTTACAGAGGATCTTTCGGAATCTCTGATTGTCAAGTCGGAAACAGGTGACGAAGGCAGTACCGATGAATCTGCACCTCAGGCCGAAGCATATTCCATCAAGGTGATCAATTCCTCTGGTGCCGTTGTTGGACAGGTAGCAGATCATCGTGAGATTACAGCAGAAAATCCTATAAAGGTACTCATGGGATCGTATGTCATCATGGCTCAGAACAAGGATATTCCCAATGCTTCTTTCGAAGATGGTTTCTATGGCGGTTCTGTATCCGTGAATATAAAGGCTGAAGAATCCAAGACAATCGACATCGAATGCCGCAGGGCAGATGTGAAGTTCTCTGTGGAATTCCCGGAAGAGTTTGAGACATTGTTCACAGAATACTATGTTGAAGTGACAAACGGAGAGGGAGATAAACTGCGTCTTACCAGTTCTCCTGATGCATCAGACCCTTCTCAGAGAGGATTCGATGCCAAGGCCTCTTTCAAGGTGACGGGCAAGCTCACATGGAATCTCTACATGAAGAATACGGACAGCAAGGATGACAATAGTGGGGTATATACCTATACAAAGACAATCACAGATGTGGAGGCTGGTCAGCATTATCATCTCGTATTCAGTCTTGCTGAAGAGGAAATTGTGGACGGAGTGTTCTCGCTCAAGGTCAAGATTGACGGTGAGATGGTTTCCAACAGCCATGACTTGATTCTTGACTTCGACATGCAGGGACTTCCTTCATATTCGACAAGTGCAGGCTGGGAGATTAAAGAAGGTCTTACCTTCCCTGTAGGAAATACCGATCCGGTGAAGAAACTGACATTCCATCTTCCTTCCAAGGCGAGAAACCTGACGATAAGCCATTCTGATGAATCTCTTAAGCAGCTCGGACTTCCTGAGAGCATCGATCTGGTGGGAGCTTCAACTGCGCAGATTGCATCTTTGAATGCTTTAGGTATAAGCACTTCGGCCTTGACTGAAGAGTCTATAAGTGCTGAGATCGACATAACATCATTCATATCTAAGCTTACGATAGGTATGTATCAGCTGAAATTCCTTGCCATTGACCAGAAGGGACATTTCATCAGACCGCTTCTTGCCTTTGAAATCACTTCTGATGTAGAGGCCGAAGCTATTGAAGGAGCTGATGCATGGGCTAAGTTCGCGACTCTTGAGGGACGATTCTTCAGCAAAGATGCTCCAGAAGGACTTACGTTCCAGTATAAGCTTGCTTCTGACACCGAATGGACTTCAATGCCGGAATCAAAGATGAAGATAGATGTGTCTACACTCACATTCTCTGCCCGTCTTGACGGTCTTCAGCCATCAAGTCAGTATCAGTACAAGGCTGTGACTGCAAATGACACAGATACAAAGGTCTGTGAGTTCATTACTGAATCTGCTGAAGTTTTGTATAATCTAAACTTCGATGATTGGTATGCTGACGGTGATGCATGGTATCCGAACCTTGATCTCAACGAACATTATATATGGGACTCGGCTAACGGCGGTACTTCCAGCCTCGGTTACATTCCGACAAGACCAGAGGAGAATGATCTTGCCGTAAAGGGAGAAGGCAAGGCTGCTGCCCGTCTTGAGACAATGCAGGTGAGCATCCTCGGCATAAAGAAGCTTGCTGCAGGAAATATCTATACCGGAAGATTCGGAAAGGTGTCGGGCATGGGAGCCGAACTTGACTGGGGAGTTCCTTTCAAGTCGCGTCCTCTTGCATTAAGGGCATATTACAAGTATGCACCGAAGACAATCAACAAGGCAGAAGGAATCCATGCCGACAAATCGGGACAGACTGACCAGTGCCAGATATTGATGTTCCTCACCGACTGGTCGGCTCCTTTCCATATTAATACAGACGCTAAGAAGTTTGTCGATCAGGAGAACGATCCGGGAATTATTGCATTAGGAGTACATTATTCTTCAAATACCGACAGCGAATATGTCCAGGTGACCATACCTCTGGTTTACCGTGATATAGAGCGCACACCAAATTATGTGGTCGTAGCTGGAGCTGCCAGCCGCTATGGTGACTATTTCACTGGAGGTGTGGGATCTGTGCTTCTGCTTGATGAATTTGAATTCATCTATGATCCTGCCGATCTTACAGAAGAAGAGTTCAATGAGGTGTTCTCAAACTTTAACTGAGATAAATGAAAAGGATAATTATAATCATGACACTTATGACGGCTTCTGTCAGTCTCTGTAATGCTTCTTCAGACAAGAAGAAGCATGAGGCTGAAAAGCAGCCTCATGAGGTATATGAATTCGACAGAGGAATCACGATGTCGACCTCGACATTCATTCCAAAAGGAACCTTCGGTACCGGTCTGACATTTTCCTATAATACTATGGACATGGGATTGGGGGAGAATGATCCAGGATATTCGCTCCTTTCGCTCATAACAGGCATCAAAGGGGATATGTATTCTTTCGGTATCGCGCCGACGGTGTCATATTTTGTTGCCGATAACCTTGCAGTGGGAGCCCGTTTCAATTATGACAGGACCATGCTTAATCTCGGCAATGTAGGTTTGTCGGTAGGTGATATGCTATCGCTCAACATTTCGGATTACCATTACCTCTCGCATTCCTACGCCGGATCTTTGACCTTGAGGTACTACATTCCTTTCGGAGAGAGCAAAAGGTTTGCGATGTTCGCAGAAGGCCGACTTACCGGTGGCTACGGACAGTCGGTGATGTATAAGCTCGACCAAGGAGACAAGTTCGGTACGTATCAGGACAATATCAAGGGTTCGCTTGATATTGTTCCTGGCCTTACGGCATTTGTCACCAACAATGTGGCCCTCGAAGTGTCAATCGGAGTTCTTGGAATCAATTACAACAGGATCACGCAGGTCACCAATCAGGTGGAGACAAGTGTAATGCAGAAAAGCGGTGCCAATTTTAAATTGAATCTCTTCTCTGTAGGCATGGGATTGTCCGTATATCTGCCGACAAGGATCTATCAGTCTAAGAAAGGGAGGTAATCATGAAGAAACTGATGATCATATTGACTGCGGCCCTTTCTCTGTTGTCATGTATTAAGAACGACATGTCATATCCGCGCATTATCGCTGACATCACTTCCTTTTCAGTAGAAGGACAGAAGTCTGTTACGATTGATGCGGCTGCAAGAACCGTGACCGTCATTCTTGAGGAGACCGCCGACATAAAGTCACTGAAACTCCTTGATCTCACCTTTACTGCAGATGCAGTGATGTTAGAGACTCTTCCGGAGGTCCTGGACCTTTCCACACCGGTTACCGTTACTCTGAAGACCTACCAGGATTATGTCTGGACTATTTCCGCAGAACAGCCGATATCAAGGTATGTCCAGATAAAAGATCAGATAGGTGAGGCTTCGCTCAATATTTCTGAAAGGATGGCATATGTTTATGTGCCTGAGGATTATGCTTTGTCATCGATAACTTTCGAAGATATCAAGCTCGAGCCGGAAGGATCATATATCGTTTCTACTACAGGAACCGTCATTGAAAACTCTGTTGAGGTTACGAAGACTCAGGAAGTAAATCTGCCTATGACCCTCGACTGTACCTTGATAAGATATTTTGATGTGAAATATAAGGACGATACTCTTCGCTGGTCTCTCAAGGTACTCCCGAAGCAGATCGACCTTGAAATATCGAATGTCAATGCCTGGTGCTATTCTGCAGATGTGACTGCCGTTTCCAAGACCGGAGACTCTCCTGTTGTCGAATACAGACTCGCTTCTGCATCGGATTGGACAAGAGCTGAAGACATTGTGCTTTCAGGCAGGAATGTTTCAGTGACTCTGCCTCGTCTGAAGGCTGATACCCAGTATACGGTCAGGATCATTGACGGAGAACTTGTCAGTGACGAATTCCAATTCAAGACAGAGCCTGCTCTCCAGCTTCATAACATGAGTTTTGACAGCTGGTACTCAGACGATCCTTCATCGGATAAGTCAGCATGGTTCCCTGATCTTGATCTGAGTGCCAACTATATTTGGGATTCGGCTAACAAGGGAACCGCATCTCTTGGATACGTACCTACCAAACCGGAAAGGAGTGATCTTGCAGTGAATGGCTCAGACAAGGCTGCAGCACGTCTGGAGACAATGCAGGTGAATATCATCGGCATCAAGAAACTTGCTGCCGGAAACATATATACGGGAAAATTCGGAAAGGTGGCAGGAGTAGGTGCAGAACTTGACTGGGGCGTTCCGTTCACATCAAGGCCGCAGGCTCTCAAAGGCTACTTCAAGTATTCTCCTAAGGCTATCAATATGGCTGAGGGACCTTATGCAGATAAGATAGGCGAAACTGACAGGTGCCAGATACAGATCATGCTTACAGACTGGCCGGAGCCGTTCCGCATCAATACATCTGAAGGCAGATTTGTAGATGTCGAGAATGATAAGGGCATTATTGCTTTTGCAAGGATGGAAGCTGATTATGCGACAGATGGTTATCAGGAATTCACGCTTGATCTGGAATATAGGGATATGACCCGTACTCCGAAATATGTCGTCATATCAGCATGCGCAAGCAGCCTCGGCGATTATTTCACCGGAGGTGTAGGGTCTGTCATGTATGTTGACGAATTTGAATTCATATACCGATAAATTTGATGAAAAGAACATTATCATATTTCTTCTGTCTGATGTCATTGGCTGCATGCTCTTCAGAAAAGCTGTTCCTGACTTCTGATGCAGGTTGCATTTCTGTAGATCTGTTTGCGGACCTGCCGACAAAGGCAGCTGTCGCTTTGACCGATGAAGAAGCAGGGGAATATAATATAAGCATTCTTGACGCGGATGGCAATCAGGCTGTATATCAGGCTCCTGATGAAAAGCAGGGAGAGGCTATTCCGGTCATGAAGTATAAGGACTTCGAGACGGTGACAGTGGCGGTAGGCAAGTCTTATTCTGTTACTGCTGAAAGTTGTTCCGTGCAGGAATCCGAGGCAGGCTACGGATGTGCCAGGTATTTTGGAACAAGCGGTCTGTTTGAGTTGAATGCCAGCAATATCTATCAGAAGGCTGAAGTCATCTGCAGTCAGGCAAATGCGCTTGTAACCGTTGTGTTTGACAGCTCTGTCAGCGGACGGTTTACCGGACTCCAGGTCACTCTTGTTTCCGGAGACAGAAGCTTGGTTGTGGCTGAGTCGGCAGAAGAAACACCGACATATTTCAGTCCTGCTGACCTCTCCTATAGCATTACCGGAGTATATGCTGAGACAGGATACGAGGTTGAGTTATCTTCTGCCGCTCCTCGGTCATTGGAAGCTAAAGACAATATCAGAATCATTGTAAAACTTGATCTCACTCATGGTCAGTCAACGGTTCCGGTATTGAATGTGACCGAGGAATATGCCTCGGAAACTGATGTAGATTATGAAATTGATCCGTATTTGTAATGAAGATTAATAATTATATATGCAGATTGTCGGCAGCCCTTATGTTTCTGTCACTTGCATCATGCAGTACAGAGACGATTGATGGGGGATATGGCTATCTTGATGTATCCCTTCATGCGGATGTTGATATAGAAGATGCCACAAGAGCGCCGGAGCCATTGCCTGAGAACGAATATGCCGATTATTCGGTCATGCTTTATGATGATGCCGGAAATTTGATGTGGGAAACGTCGTTTGCTGCATTCTCTGCAAATGAAGGCAATATCAAGAGGGTTCCCGCAGGAACTTATACGGTATATGTCGAGAACTGCACTGCTGAAGAAGCTGAAGAAGGGATAGGAAGGCCTCGTTTTGCAGGCTCTCAGGAGTTTGTCATTTCAGCAGGTCGCACTACAACAGCAACTGTGGCATGCGCCGTAATCAATGCTAAGATAACTATTGCCTATGATGATGATACCGTGACTGTTGATTATGAGAATGAAGGCAAGTCCCGAGTATTGTATCCGGCAGGTCTGTCCATATCGGATCCTGCAGGACGACGAAAGCTGTCTCTGGAATTGTCTGCCACTCATGATGATTCAAAGGCATTTTATTATAATGTCGCTGAAGACGGTACGGTGTCTCTTACCTATACGTTGGTTGCGGGTGTGTATGCTGATAACAGCATCATGAGGTACGATGTACCTTTTACAGCAGAACAAGGAAAGTGGAATAAGGTCACTATGACCGCAGCAACAGTTACAGGACAATGATGCGCAGATTATACATATATGCTATAATGCTTCTTGCGGTCGCATCATGCTCGCAGAAGATGTCCGGTCCGGAGCTATATGGTTCGTTGGATCTGAGACTCTCGTCGGAAGTTGAGGCAGAGGTCTCCACAAAGGCAGATCAAACCGGTTCATTTGCTCTGTACAATATCCGGCTCACGGGAACCAAGACTGGGAATGATCCATACACCGCATCTGTAGTCTATGGTGAAATAGAGGAACCGCTTGTGCTTCCTTACGGTCTATATTCTATAGAGGCTGAAAGCTGTACCGAGACTCAGGCTCATGAAGGATATGGATGTGTCAGGTTCTACGGCAAGACAGACGGTATCCAGGTCAAGACTCCAGCAGATAATCCTACTCCGGTGTCTGTAGAATGCCTGATGGCTAATTCCAAGATATCAGTAGCTTTCGATCCGGGATTTCTTTCTGATTTTGAGCAGGTACGAGCAGAACTTGCAATGGGTGAGAGAATTATTACCATCACTTCAGATCAGGTTGCATCTGTCATGGCCTATTTTAATGTGGGACTAACAGGCTCTGAAATAATTTATTCCGTTTATGGAACTATTGATGACGTGGAACGTAAATATTCGAGCTCGATACTGCTTCTACCGGCAAAACATGCCAGCCTGACATTCAAGAGCAACCATAACGGTATCCTTGGACCTCAGGTCACAGTCGACGGGGAAATGGGGACAAATGAGATAGAAGGTTCGATAAATCCGGGCTCAGGAACCCCTGTGACCGGAGGTGACATTGAAAAGCCTGTCATCTATGTCGATTATGAAATCAAGGATGCGGTCGAGATAGAGACTGTCATCGATGTAATTGATAAGGAGGATATGACATTATGAGAAATTGTACAGCATATCTGCTGATGGTGGCTTTGGCCGCTGTTTCATGTCAGCGCGAGGAACAGGTTTCATATGCCTCGCTCAGCATATCTCCTATAATTATTGATGCAGCAACCAGATCTGTCTCTGCTGATGACATGACAGTTTTCATTGATGGAGAGAATTTCCATCAGGAATATGCCTATTCAGAACTTCCTTCGACGATCGATGTTCCTGTAGATAAGGAAATTCCTTATATCGTATCAGCTGAGAATATCACAGTTGAACAGGCTGAGAGTCTTCCTGACCAATGGGGACAGAAACGTTATGCAGGTGCAACTAGCGTTCTGGTCGACAGATTCATGAAAAAGGATGAGAACGGAGAGAATGTTCCTCTGACCTATCCTGTGACTGTCAATTGCATTGTCGCCAATTCCATGCTGTCGGTAGTCTTTGATTCAAGTGTCCTGACATATTATACGGAGCCGAAGGTCACTGCATTCACCGACAAGAACAGGCAGTTGGTGTTCACTCCGGAAAATGCCTCGTCAGCACTGGCACATTTTACGGCTGACAGTCAGATGTTCTTCGAGTTTACGGGAATTTTCAATGTTTCAGGAGAAGAAAGTTCACATTTGGGCGCGATAGATATCGAACCGGCAATGCATTATACACTCACTTTCAAGATGACAAGTGTGGAAGGATCCTTAGCGCGTCCTGAAATATCAGTAGTCGAGACATGTGAGAACTTGTACGAGACCTTGACGGTGGATCCGTCGGATGATGGTGTTTTTGATAAACAATAGAAAGATGACTATAAGAGTAAGACATATATTGTTTTTCGCAGTATCGCTTTTCTGCATTTCGTGTAGCGATGATGCCCCGGTTTCTTCTGTAAGAGAGTATCCTATAGAAGTTTATCTGGGATGCGATATGACGAAGGTAGGTATTGACGGCAATGATCTTTTCTGGGAATCTGGTGATCAGGTGGCTTTCAGAGCTACGGATGCCTCTGGAAACAGCTCCGTTGCGGTTCTTACACTGAATGATGTTGATTCTGGGCTTGGAAAGGCAAAGTTTAAGGGCAGCGTTGAAATGAATTCTGATCCGGTCAAATGTGAATTCGCTTACCCTGCGAATGCATTCAGCATGACAGAAGGCAAGACCGTTTTTGATTATTCGGAGCAGGACGGTACGCATAAGCCATATCTCTACGGTTCTGTGCCGTATTCGCCTGCCGGAATGGACTGTACACTGGGACATGTAGGAGGTCTTATCCGCATCAAGGTTGCCGCTGGAGTTGAAAGTGTTTCTCTTTCAAGCAATTATGGGTCATATGTTACAATTGCTGACGGTTCTTCAAGTTATGAGGGACAGAAAATTTCAAAGGTGACTCTCGGGGCGGAAGGAACTATTGCTGCTGCTGAAGATGCATATCATCTCATAACCGTTTCTGTTCCTGAAGGAAAGGATGTCGTCTATGCTTTTGTGCCGGGTCTCACGTTTACTGATGGCCTGTCCATTGTATGCAATGCTCAGAACGGCAAGAGGTTCAAGAGCTTCAGCAATACTGGAGGGGCCTATTCTCCATATGATTTTACTGCAGGTTCTGTTCTTGACATAGACATGAGTGACAGTCCAGTATTTACCGCTTCATGCGCATGTTCTTGGGAGCATACCTACGATGGTAATAATATACTCACAGGTACCAAGGTTATTTTGGATGACTTCAGTTTTGACGGAGCTCCATCAAAAATCATTGACCAATGGGGGGTAGGTATATATGACGAAGATAATAATCTCATCCGTTGGACTTATGGTGACGGAGTATTTGATGGAACGTCAAAAGAAATGTCCGATTACACCGGTGACTGGCCGTTGGTTCTGCCTGGGGATTATAGTGTATATGCCATCTGTAATATCAACGGTCATACCTTGCAGTTCCCTGTTGATAATGGAATGAGTCATGTAACAGCTCCTCTGGCCATTAAAGTTGAAGTGAGTGGAAAGACTTCATGGGATTACCGTTCGACTCCGAGCAAGGCAAATGCAATGGATAATGATGCGATTGTCGAGATAGGAGCGAAAGTCAACATTCATTCATCAATTCTTGCAAGTGATAAATATGCTTGCAAGGTGTCGTTTTCAACTACAGGTAAGAGCTCGGCAGTGTATGATATGAATGCTGCGGATTATTCTTCTGATTGCGTGTTTGACGGTTTGACATGGGGCTCCCACGGTTTGGAAGCCAGTGTGACGTTCTGCGGCAAGACCTTTAAGACAGCATCACCTCTGCCATGTCATATCACCGGACTTCCGTATAAGGCGGATTGGACGACAAGTGATTATTCTGATTGGTTATATGACAATAATGTATCTGATGACGGTAAAGCTATAAAATTTGACGGTCCTGCAGCCAGACAATATAAACGAAGGATAATATCGCCCGAGTTCAAGATACCTTCAGAACAAACCGTCAATGTCAAGACCGCAATTTCTGCAGCATCAAGGAATGTTGATTTCATCGGTATGGACTATAAGAGGTGCAGAAATTTTTACTATAAGGCAGGTAACCGAAGCACAGCCGTTGATTGCTCTGGAGATTATATAGAAGCAACATATTATGCTTCCATTAATTTGAATGAGGTCTTGGGTTCAGAGTATATTCTGGGTTCAAAAACGAAAACCTTATCGTCATTAAATCCTTGTATGGTCTATTCGACAGAATCATATACGCATGCCAAATATCTTTTGGGTATAACAATAAATTATTCTGAATGATGCGCTCTTATATCATATCAACTTTTGCATTGTGTTTTTTGCTGAGTTCATGTTCATCTGTTGAGGATACATACAACAATGTATGCCTTGAGATTGATGAAGATATCTGTGCTCCTGTTTGTGTTGATGTAAAATCTACTTCAGAATCAGAAGTGACTCCTGAGCAGATCGATGCCTTCACCTTGTGGGTTGACGGTACAAAGATCGGAGGTACATATGGAACTATAAAGAACGAGACCTATAAACTCAAGGTCGGCACATATACGGCACACGCTGAAAGCATCACAGCTGCAGATGCTGAAGCTGCCTCTGACAGCTATGGTTGCGTCAGATATTATGGAGAGACAGAGTTCGAGGTCAAGACTCTTGAAACAACACAGAACGTGAACATAGACTGCTCGATTGCAAATGCGAGGGTGGCTGTGCTGCTTACGGAAGACTTTACATCATATTTTGTGGCAGATGTGACAGATGTCAGGATTTCTGATACGAAAGACTTTTCTTTGCGAGATCTCCAGATGATTACAGATGGAGCACAAGTGTCGGGAGAGACAGCCAAGACGGCTTATTTTACTGCAGGTGACACAGTCTATGCAAATGTGACAACGCGCAAGCAAGGAGCCGACAAAGAGATATCTTACACGGTACCGGTCATCAGATCGGCCTCAGCTTCTACTTCATATACTGTCAGACTTTCGGTCGACGAAAACACAACATCCGGTGGCATTACTTTCATTGTGAACGGCAACGATCTGACGACAAACGATTTTCTGTCAATAGACAGCTATGTTGCCGGAACGTATGTAGAAGATAAGTAAAGTTTATGAAAAGACTGGCCATACTCTTTGTTTCGATCATGACTGCATTTTCATGCAGCCATGACGATATATGGAAGGAACTGCAGGAACATGAGGACCGTATTGCAGAACTTGAGCGCCTCTGTACACAGATGAACACTAACATAACCTCTCTTCAGACCATCGTTTCTGCATTGGAGGAAAAGGACTTTGTCACTTCGGTTATTCCTGTAAAGGCTGAAGGAGTGGTCATCGGTTATACGATAAGTTTCTCAAAAAGCGGAGACATAACTATATATCATGGTCATGATGGCGCGGACGGAGAAGATGGAACTGACGGAATTGATGGGTACGCTCCTCAGATCGGTGTCAAGGCTGATGAAGACGGCATCTATTACTGGACTCTTGACGGAGAATGGATTCTTGATGAGGTGGGAAACCGTATCAAGGCATCAAGCGAAGACGGAACTGATGGAGAAGATGGCGCAGACGGATCGGACGGCGAAGATGGACAGGATGGAGAAGATGGCATCACACCGATGCTGAAAATCACAAATGGTCTCTGGTACGTATCTTATGATGCCGGACAGACATGGATTCTTGCTGGAAAAGCGACCGGTGACAATGGAAGAGATGGAAATATCGTATTCAGCGATATCAGAGTTTCTGACGATTCCGTAACATTGACTCTGGCAGATGGCATTACTGAAATCGTTCTTCCCAGGAAATCTGCAGTCTTTGATGTGACATTTGAAGGAGGCGCTTCCATCAGGTGTGGAGCAGGTGAGATTGTTGAGATTCCGTATACTCTATCATATGGCTCAGATGCTGCTCAGATCAAACTTTTTCCCGACAGCGATCTTCACTTCGAGATGGAAAAGACTGATGCGACGTCAGGAAAGGTAAAAGTAACGGCGCCTGATCCTTTCATGGAAGATGTCGAAATTACTCTTCTGATTTCAGATGGAGAGGAAAAGACCATAATGCGTACAATAAGCCTCTCTTTGGAATATGATGAAAGCTATGTGATAAGATATGAGTCCAATACAGGTGAAAAGGTGGATGTCTCAATCCCGGCCATGCTCAGCAATACCTATACTGAAGGAGCTGGAGAGATTGTTCTCGGAACCCCTGTAAAGACAGTCACTGGTTTTGCCGGCAGAATCGACCTTAAGAGTATTATCCTTCCTGCGACTGCGACTGCAATAGGAAATGCCGCATTCAAGGATTGTACAGGTCTGTATAGAATCGACATTCCGGATGGAGTGAAGAGTATTGACGACTATGCTTTTGCCGGATGTGACAGACTGGTAGAAATAAGATTTGGTTCTGGCCTGACAAGAATCGGAAGCAATGCGTTTGAAGGCTGTACCGGTTTCACATCATTTGAAATACCTGATCATGTCACATCTATAGGCGGATATCTTTTCAAGGATTGTTCCGATGATATGGAACTTACTGTTTCCTATAATCTTCTGATGAAGAGTCCGCTCAACAAGACCGGAAAAATCATTCTTAAGGGAACCCCGTCTGAAATAGCCGCCAATGCATTCCAGGATTGTACATCCCTGACATCGTTGGCCCTTCCAGAGACCGTTGTTTCCATCGGATCATATGCCTTCTCGGGATGTACAGCACTAGAAGATATAGAGTTGGGCGATCAAATTGAAACGATAGGAGTAGCAGCTTTTGCTTATACTCCGATAACATCTTTTACGATGCCTCCTTTGGCTACAGACCTTGCGAGTGAAACTTTTTACGGATGTAAGAAGCTGACCTCGATAGATTTAGGACAGGTTAGAAGAATAGGAGACGGAGCCTTTGAAGACTGCATGAAACTCACATCCGTACGTGTCCCAGATACTGTCACAGAAATAGGTTCACGTGCCTTTATAGGAAGCTGGCTGGAGAAAGTCGAATTCGGAACTGCCCTCGAATACATCGGGGACTATGCTTTTGCAGGTTTGTTCTTCAAGAATATTGTGCTCCCGGAAGGTGTCGTGGAACTTGGGGAAGCAGCCTTTGGTTCATGCCCTCATCTGGAGTCAGTTACTCTTGGTCAGAGTCTTGAAAAAGTAGGGAACAGAGCTTTCTACTATAATGACTCACTCACAAGCATAGTCTTTCCTTCAACAATAAAGACAATAGGCCAGGAGGTCTTTACAGGCTGTAGCCGTTTCGTTTCTCTTTATTGTGAGGCCAATACCCCTCCAGTAATGAACTCCATTCTGTCGGAAACAATACAGATTTATGTGCCGTCAGCAAGCCTTTCTGATTATAAGGCAGCTCCGGGATGGGCAGATCATGCGGAACAGATAAACGGTATTTAACGTGACACAGGTTATGTCGCTCATGGTTCATGGAATAATCAGCCGAGCAGCATCGCCCCGAATCCGACGAGCAATGCGACAAGACAATTGATGAGCTTCGCCCAGGCGAAGCTCTTCTTGCTTTCTGCAAGAAGAGGAATGGATGCATGACCATCCTGTGAGATGCAGCTTGCAAGGAGAACAGGCATAGGGATGACACCAGCCGCATAAAGAGTCACGAAAATGAGGTGGGGACCAGACTCCGGAATGATGCCCACAGCCGTTGCCAGGAGTATCATCAGAACGGTGTTGTCACTGATCCAATGATCGATATCGATGTATTGCAATGCAATGCCGAGTACGAGCAGCACACCGAAAGTCCATGCAAATATCACTGGCAGATGCTTCTTTACGATGTGGTTCCAGAGATGCTCGTCGACGAAATGGTCGGAAGCGAACAGCAGAACGAACAGCATGATGACGCTCAGTCCTGCAAACAGCACGTTCATCCAGTCTTCGCTCAGCAGATCGATGTGGAAAGTCGTTTCTGCGGCATCACTCTCTACCGCATGATCCACGAGCCCCTCATGTACATGCCCTTCGTGAACATGTCCCTCATGTCCGTGCCCTTCGTGCATATGTCCTTCATTCCCCTCGTGTACATGCCCTTCATGAAAGTGTCCGTCATGCTGATGTCCATCGTGCTGTAGCATCTCTGATCCATGCAGATCT
>JAEIGA010008389.1_pt1 | contig 15659 bp, 12 predicted proteins | sample 9270691 | NCBI WGS metagenome assembly JAEIGA01 (sample SAMN17057246, study PRJNA624740) | gut metagenome | biome: biome; isolation source: fecal sample | host: Bos grunniens | place: China: Xizang | collected 2019
AATGATGCCTGGAGAGCCCACCATACAGCCGTTATCCCAGCCCCAAAGGTGCCAGATAGGCAAGAAGCCCTGCTCCTCGCAGATGTCAATCATAGTGTTGATAACATCATCCATACGCTCAGGGTGTGTGATGGTCATAAGAGGGAGCTTAGCACGGTAAGTATCCCACAATGAGAATGTTGTATAGGTGTCGTGGCCAGGGTTCTGGTGGATCTGCTGGTCGGCACCACGATATGTACCATCAACATCTGAGAAGAGCGATGGAGCTACGTACATATGGTACATACCAGTGTAGAAGATCTCATCCTGCTCAGGTGTAGCACCGTAGATGCGAATCTTGCTAATCTCATCTCTCCACTTCTTCTCAGCAAGCTCTACTGCAGCGTCGAACTCAATATTTGCCACCTCGGCATTGTAGTTAAGACGTGCACCCTCGATACTTGTAGACGATAGAGCCACCTTAACGCCAATCTGCTCACCCTCCGCAGTCTTGAAGTGCAGACGGTAGTAGAAGTTATCCTCGCCAATAGGCTCAAACTCGTCGAAAGGCTTCGAGAACTCTATCACGAAGTAAACTTTCTGGTAGTTTGCCCAACCATATGTGTGACGGTAACCCTCAATACGGTTGTCACCAACAGCCTCCGCGTAGAGCTCCTCAGGGCGATCCCAGCAACCTCCGTGCACAAGGTCGAGGATGATAGCTGCCTCGTCGCTTGCTGGGAAGGTGTAGCGGTGCAAGCCACCACGCTCAGTAGCTGTCATCTCGGCAGTGATGTTGTAGCGAGTAAGAGGCACTGAGTAGTAGCCAGGCTTGACAACCTCCTTCGAGCGGTCGGCCTCCGACCAGAAGCCTGTCGAGTAGTCGCCAAGACGACCACGACCATACTCCACCTCGCCCGTAACAGGCATCAGTGTAACGTCGAACAGGTCGCCGCAACCAGTACCTGAGAGGTGGGTGTGCGAGAAGCCGATGACGCTATTCTCCGAGTCGTGATATCCCGAGCACCAGTCCCACTCCTGAGAGATGCTTGTAGGGCCTACCTGGGTCATACCAAAAGGCACGTTAGCACCCACAAATACGTGGCCGTGGCCACCCGAGCCAATCTTAGGATTTACCTTTGCAACGGGGTCGGTAAACTCCGCACCACCCGCAGCACAGCCAACCATAGCGGCCAGTGTGCTAAGAAGAGTAAGTAGTTTTGTTGTTCTCATATTAATAAAGTTTTAGTTTTAATTCCTTTACCTTTACAAGTTCTGAGTGCAAGATGCGATAACCCACACTCTTGCCTCCGAGCGTAATGCCCTTTATATGATTGCCTTCGCCCTCGGTAGATATTACGATTGTGCCGTGGTCGGTATCAATCTCCACACGCTCGAAGCGAGGTGTTGTGATTGTGTAGTATGGCTCGCCTGGGCAGTCGGGGTAGATGCCCATCATCGAGAATACCGCCCACGTCGACATCGTTCCCGTGTCGTCGTTGCCTGGCAGACCATCGGGCTTGGTTGAGTAGTTCTCGTCGAGGAGCTGACGTACATATTCCTGGGTCAGATGCTCATAGCCCTTAACACGGCTAAATAGATATGGATATGCGATGTCTGGCTCATTTGTAGGGTCATAGTACCCCTTCTCGAAGATGTTTGTGAGTGCAGCAATAAACTTGCTCTTGCCCATCACCTCGATAAGTCCCTCAACGTCGTGAGGCACAAAGAAGGTGTAGTTCCACGAGCTGCCCTCGTGGAAGCCGATGGTGTTCGAGAAGTTAGCACCCGCCGTAGGGTCGAAATCGCCGACAAACTTGCCATCCTGGCCTATGGGCCGCATAGCACCATCAGCCTTAGAGTAGTAGTTTCGCCAACCCTTAGCACGTTCACGCAGCATTTTAGAAAACTCCTTGTCGCCACGCAGCTCGGCAAGTGTTGCAAGGGCGTGGTCTGCCACGTAGTACTCCAAGGCGTGTGACACCGAGTTATCGCCCGACATATCTTGAGCAAACAAACCCACGGGGATATATCCAAGCTCGATATATGGGTCGATATCACGGCGTATAGGGTTATCCTTACCTGGCGTTGTTGCCGAGCGACGCATAGCCTCATATGCTGCGTCGATGTCGAAATCGCGAAGACCCTTGAGGTAGCTATCGACAATTACGGGTATTGCAGGGTCGCCCTCCATAGTGAATGTCTCACGGCCATAGAGTTCCCAGCGAGGCAACCAGCCCCACTCCTGGGCCATACCCACTATCGAGCGAATCATATCTGTCTGACGCTCAGGGTATACCAACGTAAGCAGCTGATGCACATTGCGATATGTATCCCACAACGAGAACACTGTATAGCGATCGTAATCCACAGCTAAGCCCGTCTTACCACTCTCCATAGCGGGGTACTCGCCATTTACGTCGCTTATGATATTTGGATGGAGCAACGAGTGGTAGAGGGCAGTATAGAATATTGTCTTATCGCTATCCGAGCCACCTGCAACGCGGATGCGGCCAAGAGCCTCACGCCACTTCGACTGAGCAGTGCCAAGCACCTCGTCGAAATGCTTTGCGCCAACCTCTGCATCGAGATTCTTGCGAGCATTCTCGATTGACACATACGATATACCCACCTTCACCTCGACCTCAGTGCCTGGCTCAAGGTTGCCGAGCGAGAAGATAGCACCAATATCGTCGCCCATAATCTCACGATGATAGTTCTGATAGAGTTTATACTCGCCACTATCGCCCGACCACTGAGCCTCAATACCTGTCATCTCGGGTTGTAACTTCCAGTAGTTAACGCTCTTGGCGACGTGCGAGAGGCGAACAACAAAATATACGGGAAAGACAGCTTGATTGGTGTAGCAGAATGTGCCCAGGAGACGCATACCCTCAACCTCCGTGTCGCTCACACGACGAAGCATAGCTCCCGACTCGTTCGAGAGTGCTGTGCCGAGGTCAACTATAATATTTGCCTCGCCGCCATCCTTGAAGGTGTAGCGCTCGACCGAGGCACGCTCTGTGGCAGTGGCCTCGGCACGCACACCAAACTCATTGTAGGTCGTAGCGTAATAGCCAGGTGAAGCCACCTCGTCAACGTATGTCGAGCCTCGCTTTGTGCGGTCAGCCTCTGGTGCTCCAGTTGTCGCCATAGTGATGATAGCTCCCATCTCGGGGCAACCCACACCACTCAACGCTCCGTGAGCAAAGCCCACGCTATATTTGTTACGTATATCGTAAGGTGTTGACCACCAGCGATTATCCTTATCAAAGCGGTTAAGCTCCGAGCCTGTAACATTAAACGGCACAGCCGCCATCATACCGTGAGGTACAACAGCGCCTGGGTGCGTTGCCGAGTAGTCGGCAGTGCCGATAAATGGGTCTACCCACTCGGTATTATCTGTTCTCTCCTGCGCCGAAAGTGTGGTGCAGAGAGTGAGGAGTGCTATAATCGTTAGTCTAATTCTCATCTGTTAACTAATGTTTAATTGAACCGATTGGGATGTGATGTCCCGTAACCTTAATGAGGAAACCGCCGCCAGCCGCCATATCTATCTTGAGAGGTTTATCGCCATATCGTTTATAAAACTCCTTGGCGGTGAGAGTTATATGCTGATAGTCGCTACCATCTGTCATGGCGTTAGGTCCATCTATAAATATCTCAATTTTATCATTGCAGTAGTCGATGATTTGAGGTATTTCAACCTCCACGCTGCGTGGGGTATTGCCGTTGAGGCCTGCAATATATTGTGCCTTAGAATCTTTGGAACGAGTATGCATTACTACATACTCGCCAATCTCGCCCTCAAAACAACTCTTAGTCAACCACTCGGTGGGTATCTGGGCGAGGAACTGCGTATATTCAGGCTCCTTCTCGTATGCCGTTGGCGAGTCGCAGAGCATCGTGAGCGGTGCATCGTAGATTATGTACATCGCCAGCTGATGACACCTTGTACCCTGACTCATTGGGCGTGAGTAGTTTGGTTCGTACTTTTCTCGTGGTGCATTGCACATAGCACCCTGCGTATAGTCCATAGGGCCCGCCGCACCACGGATAAATGGCAAGGTCACGTCGTAGGTTATCTGGTCGTGCTCCGCTCCGAGCCACTTCATAGTCTCAAGGCCGTGCACACCCTCAAAATTGATAGCATTGGGGTAGGTTCTATTTAGTCCAGTAGGCTTGTAAACACCGTGATAATCAACGAGCATATGGTATTTAGCCGCTATCTCGGCAACATCGTAGACAAACTCCACCATCTCCTGGTCGTCGCGGTCGAGGAAGTCGACCTTCCAACCCTTAACGCCAAGCTCGGAGTAGTGCTTACATAGGCCCTCAATATCACGATTAAGTGCCCAGTAGCCTGCCCAGAGGATAATGCCCACATTGCGCTCTGCAGCATAGTCAACAAGCTCTTTAATGTCGATTTCGGGAACTACTTGCATAAGGTCGGCGGCAAGATTTACCGCCCAACCCTCGTCAAGAATAACATACTCGATGCCGTAGCGGGAGGCAAAGTCTATATAGTATTTATATGTCTCGTTGTTGATACCAGGCTTGAAGTCTACGCCCTCCAAACCCCAGTCGTTCCACCACTCCCAGGCCACCTTACCAGGCTTGATCCACGAGGTATCCTCCAAGCGGCACTCGTCGGCAAGATACCGTACAAGGTCGTTGTTGGCTAAATCTTTGTCCTCCTCGCAGATGGCTACAATGCGCCAGGGGAACGAGCGAGCTCCGTGGCACTCGGCAATATAGTCGTGGCGCGACTTTACCATACCCTGCAACATATTGTGACCGCCCTGCTCCACCTCCTTAGGGCGTGGTGCGAACTCGGTATCGAGCGTTCCGTTGCCATCACGATTTGAGAGGAACATACCTGGATAATCTTCAAGGTTAGACTCTGATATCCATAACTTTACATCGCCACGCTCGACAACGATAGGGGCAAAAATCAGACGTCGCCAGTCGATATCCTTGAGGGCTGTGTGAGTATATGTATTCTCGAATGATGTTTCGTATTGTGTAGCGTAGTCAGACGTTGCGTCGGGGCGGAAATTAACATAAGGTATCCACGCCATATCCTCCTCGCTGAACGAGAACTCCGCCATCTCGTCTACGATTTTATACCCGCCGTCAATGTGTGAAATAAAGCGGTAGGCGACACCATCCATATAGGCACGAATCTCAACGCTATAGTCACCAAAGTTGACCACAGCACCGCTATACCGTGAGTCATAGTTGCCGTAATCACCACCCTCGCTTCTCTTGATGCGTGCACTCTTAATACCCTCACCCCAGACACCTCGGTCTGTAGTCATAGTAAGGCGTGAGGGTGCGACAACCACCTTGCCGTCTCTATATGCAGACCAACGCAGAGTGCCATCGCTCCAGTCGAGAGTGATAGTGATACCATATCGGTTGTCGAAACATACGCTCACATCTTTGTAGCCATAGGCAAAACCTACGGTAAGTAGCAAAAGAGTGAATATGGTAAACAGCTTTCTCATAGCTCATTAATCCAATAAAATTACTTCTTCTCAGCAGTCGAGAGGAGTCCGCACGCAGCCTCGATATCCTCGCCACGTGAGGCACGCAAAGTAGTCTGTATGCCACGCTTGGTGAGTGTATCTCGGAACTCGATAATCTTCTCTAACTCAGGTGAGTAGAATGGCGAGTCGGGAATCTTGTGGAAGCGGATAAGGTTGATGCGACACTTGATGCCATCGAGCAAACGTGATAGCTCCTTAATATGGCGGAACGAGCAGTTCATACCCTCAAGCACAATATACTCGAACGACACACGACGCTGGTGTGTGAAGTCGTAGCGACGCAAGATGTCGCAGACCTCCTTAATCGAGTACGAATTCTCGATAGGCATAATCTCCTTGCGCTCCTCGGGGAATGGATTGTGGAGCGACACGGCGATATGCACCTTCGACTCGTCGAGCAGACGTGGCAGGGTGCGAGCAACACCCGCAGTAGAGACGGTGATGCGTGTTGGCGACCAGGCCATACCCCAATCCGATGTGAGGATGTCGAGCGTACGCATAAGGTTATCGATATTATCCAACGGCTCGCCCATGCCCATAAATACTATGTTGGTGAGCTGATCACGCTCAGGGATAGAGAGCACCTGGTTAATAATCTCGATAGCAGATAGATGGTGGCGAAAGCCCATACGACCCGTAGCACAAAATTTACAACCCATCTTGCAACCCGCCTGCGACGATACACATAGTGTCATACGCTCGCCATCGGGGATAAGTGCTGACTCGATATACTCGCCCTCGAAGGTGCGGAAGAGATACTTCTTGGTGCCATCGGCCGATGTGGAGACCTTCAAAGGTGCAGAAAGTCCGAGCTCACAGTGCTCCTTGAGACGCTCGCGAGCCACCTTCGAGAGGTTTGTCATTGCGTCGATATCGGTCACGAAACGTGTATATAGCCATCCTGCGATCTGCTTTGCAGCAAAACGCGGAAGCTCAAGCTCCTCACAGAGAGCCTTCAACGTGTCGAGTGAAGCTCCATAGAGCTGTGGTTTTATGGTCTTTGTCATAGGCCTATAGCTACATTATTGCCTACAAAATTAATAAAAATAAAATATTTTTCTGCCCAAAGTGATATTTTTTGAGAATTTATATATATCTTTGCGTAGTGTAGTATGCGTATAGCACGCGTATATGACCACACATTACTTGCTAAGTAATTAAAAACTAAAAAATTAACTATAAATGGAGATTAAGAAATCACCTAAAGCAGATCTCGAGAACAAAAAGATGCTCTTTTTGGAGATCGGTCTTGTAATCGCACTTGCAGTATGTGGTGCAGCATTGGCTTTCAACACTAAGCCCGAACCAGAGCCTTACACTCCTCCAAAGCAGGATGTTCGTGAGCAGGAGTTCGAAATGGATCGTACCGTTCAGGAGCAGGAGCAGCAGCAGCCAGAGCAGCAGAAAGCTAAGACTCAGGTGCTCGCCGATGTCCTTACAATCGTATCAAACGATACTAAGATTGAGACTCCCGACCTTTTGTTCTCTGACGATGCTTCGGCATTCGACGATTTCGAGTTCGAGGTAGAGGAGGTTGTTGAGAATATCGTTGAGGAGGAGATCTTCGTAACTGCCGAGGAGATGCCTACATTCCAGGGTGGTGACCTTTCGAAGTTCCGTAACTGGGTTCAGAACAATGTTAAGTATCCACAGATTGCCCTCGAGAACGGTATCCAGGGTATCGTGGTTATCAAGTTCGTCGTTGAGAAGGATGGTAAGCTCTCTAACATCCAGGTGCTTCAGTCTCCAGATAAGACTTTGTCTGACGCAGCTGTTCAGGTGCTTCAGAAGTCACCAAAGTGGAAGCCTGGTAAGCAGCGTAACAAGCCTGTGCGTGTTACCTACACTTTGCCTGTATCGTTCAAGATTCAGCAGTAACGGTCCACGACATCGAATCAAGGGGTTCCGCTTTTGAAGTGGCACCCCTTATTTATATATACCCCACGGCCGAGAGTGTCGTTGCATAGCTTTTGCGATGATACTGCTGGCAATATGATTAGTTATACCTATAATATATAGATGAAAGAGGATACACAGAAAGAGACTGCTAAGCGTCGTCAAGGCGAGCCTCAGCCAACAGTCGAGGAGCGTGAGACACGTGCTGTGCTTGTGGCCGTCATCCGCGATAGCCAGAATCCCGACACAGCACACGAATATCTCGACGAGCTCGAGTTCTTGGCCGAGACGGCAAACATACGCAGCGTAAAGCGTTTCACACAGCGACTGCCACAGCCACTATCTAAGATATATGTCGGCCCAGGTAAGCTCGAGGAGATTGCTCTATGGTGTAAGGAGAACGAGATAGACATCGCCATCTTCGACGATGAGCTCTCGCCAGCACAGACACGCAACATCGAGCAGGCTATGCCCTGCAAGGTTATGGATCGCACACGATTGATTCTCGACATCTTTATGTCGAGAGCACAGACAGCCTATGCCAAAACTCAGGTTGAGTTGGCCCATAACGAGTATATGCTTCCACGCCTTACTGGTATGTGGACCCACCTTGAGCGTCAGCGTGGTGGTACGGGTACTCGTGGTGGTGCTGGTGAGCGTGAGATCGAGACTGACCGTCGTATAGTGCGTAACCGTATCACAAAGCTCAAGGAGGATCTCAAAAAGATTGACCGCCAGATGGCTGTGCAGCGTTCCAACCGCGGACAGATGGTACGCGTGGCACTAGTGGGTTATACCAACGTGGGCAAGTCGACACTTATGAACTTGCTCTCAAAGAGCGAGGTATTTGCCGAGAATAAGCTCTTCGCAACGCTCGACACCACTGTTCGTAAGGTGGTCTTCGACAACTTGCCATTCTTGATGTCCGACACCGTAGGTTTCATCCGCAAACTCCCCACAGAGCTCATCGAGTCGTTCAAGTCGACACTCGACGAGGTGCGTGAGGCAGACTTGCTGTTGCACGTTGTCGATATATCGCACCCAGGCTTCGAGGACCAGATTGCCGTTGTTAAGCAGACACTCGCCGACATTGGTGCTGGCGACAAGCCTACATTCTTGATATTCAACAAGATTGATGCCTACACATACACCCCAAAAGAGGAGGACGACCTCACCCCTATGACCAAGGAGAACCTCTCGCTCGACGACTTGAAGAAGAGCTGGATTGCAAAGGCAAACACCCCTTGCATCTTTATCTCGGCACGCGATAAGGTAGGCGTTGACAAGCTCCGCTCGGATCTCTACGGTATGGTTCGCGAGATCCACGCAGGTCGCTATCCGTTCAACAACTTCCTCTACTAAACCATTGACAGCTAAACCGTACTACTATGATAAAGATTCTTAACACGGAGAATACTATTCTCAACAAGTTTCTCGCCCAGATGCGTGACAAGGATATTCAGCGTGATCCGATGCGTTTTCGTCGCAATATGGAGCGTGTAGGCGAGATTATGGCCTACGAGGTATCAAAGACTCTAAATTATAGAACTCGTATGGTCGAGACACCACTCGGTGTGGCTGCTGTCGAGGAGATCGACGATAAGATTGTTGTTGCAACAATCCTTCGTGCAGGACTTCCATTCCATCAGGGCTTCCTTAACTTCTTCGACGATGCCGAGAGTGGCTTCGTGTCGGCATACCGCAAGAGCCGCCCCGATGGCTCGTTTATCGTCGATGTGGAATATGTGGCAACCTCGTCGCTCATCGGCAAGACACTGATACTTGTCGACCCAATGCTCTCAACGGGAACGTCGCTGATGCTCGTCTACGATGCACTTATACGCCGTGCGGGCGAGCCTGAGCATACACACTTCGCTGCGGTATTCGCTTCGGAGCAGGGTGTAGACTATGTGAAGCGACATATCAACCCATCGAAGTACACACTCTGGTGTGCTGCTGTGGACGAGGAGCTAACGTCAAAGTCCTACATTGTGCCAGGCGTTGGTGATGCTGGCGACTTGGCATATGGCGAGAAACTATAAACGTAAAATAGTAATTAACACATTAAAACAGAATAATATATGAAATATGCAATAATCTCTACTGAGAAGGGCGATATGAAGGCTGAGCTCTATGCTAATGAGACCCCTATCACCGTTGATAACTTTGTTAAGCTCGCCGAGAGCCACTTCTACGATGCCCTCACCTTCCACCGCGTGATTCCAGATTTCGTGATTCAGGGTGGCTGTCCTCTGGGCAACGGTGCAGGAGGCCCTGGCTATACCATCCCTTGCGAGACACGTGCCGAGCGTCAGTACCACGACCGTGGCGTGCTCTCAATGGCTCACCGTGGTCCTAACACTGGTGGCTCACAGTTCTTCATCTGCCACAACCGTATGAACACCCAACACCTCGATGGCGTACACACCTGCTTCGGTAAGGTTGTTGAGGGTGTCGATGTTATCGACGATATCCGTCCTGGCGACCTCATCCTCTCGATTACAATCGTTGAGGAGTAAACATCGAAAGCTGTGAAGGATATTAGGCCACTTTTTAATTACGACACTGAGGGACCACTCTACATTGCTGGTCCCTGCAGTGCCGAGAGTCGCGAGCAGGTGCTCACGGCCGCTGCAGGTGTGGCTGCAGCGGGCATCAAGACATTCCGTGCAGGCGTATGGAAGCCACGCACCAAGCCGAGCTTGTTTGAGGGTATCGGTGCAGCAGCTCTCGAGTGGCTCGCAGAGGCTAAACGTGTCTATGGCCTAAACATCATCACCGAAGTTGCAACGCCCGACCACCTTGAGGCGGCTCTCAAGGCGGGCATCGACGGAGTGTGGATAGGTGCTCGCACCACCACAAACCCCTTTGCTATGCAGCAGATTGCCGACGCTCTTCAGGGTGTCGACACCACGGTGCTGGTTAAAAATCCGGTGATTCCCGATGTAAACCTCTGGATAGGAGCCATCGAACGTATATACAATAGCGGTGTTCGCAGCATCGCAGCAGTGCATCGTGGCTTTGGTACACATCAAATCTCGATATATCGCAACGATCCACACTGGTCTGTGCCGATCGAGCTACACCGCCTACTGCCACAGATGACCATACTCTCTGACCCTAGCCATATTGGTGGTAGCCGAGAGCTCATTGCCTCACTGTCACAGCAAGCTCTTGACTTGGGCTTTGAGGGTCTTATGGTGGAGTGCCATCCTAATCCCGACTCAGCACTTAGCGATGCGTCGCAGCAGGTGACACCCGAGCAGCTTGGCGATATTTTAGGGCAGCTCGTATGGCGTCGCACACCGGTCGATGGTGACTCGCTGAGAGATTTTCGTCTCCATATTGACTCTATTGATAGCCGACTAATCGAACTTTTGGCAGAGAGAATGGAGGTGGCACGAGGCATTGGTAAGCTAAAACGCCGCCATGGAATGGCTATCGTACAGCAAGATCGATTTAATAAGCTCTTGGAGTCGGCAGAAAATAGAGCTGCCTCAATAGGCCTTCCCACAACCTTTATCCATCAGATTTTCAGTGCGATACACGAAGAGTCGGTACGCCAGCAGATTGACGAGCTTAAAAAAAGTTGAAAAAAAGTTGCATAAAATATTGCAGAATTAAAAAAATGTAGTACCTTTGCACTCGCAATCCAGCAAACTGCGGAAATAGCTCAGTTGGTAGAGCACAACCTTGCCAAGGTTGGGGTCGCGAGTTCGAGTCTCGTTTTCCGCTCAAAATTAGGCAATTGCGAAAGTGATTGTCTTTTTTTATGCCAAACTTCGGCAGTTCTTAACTTATTGCGGAAATAGCTCAGTTGGTAGAGCACAACCTTGCCAAGGTTGGGGTCGCGAGTTCGAGTCTCGTTTTCCGCTCAAAACAAAGAGAGCAACCTGTGAAGGTTGCTTTTTTGTTTTGCACCTAAAAACTGTGGGGCTCCAAAGAACAACCCAATAAGCCCAAAGAGTAAGCGACTAAAATATACAACGCTATGTCGACCACCAACCCAAATGATATTGTTATCAGAGAGGTAACAACAAAACGCAAACTTAAACAATTTGTGCAGTTTGGAATAGACCTATACAAAGGTAATCCATACTACTGTCCGCCTATTTTCTTTGATGAGCTGAACACGTTCGACCCCAAGAGTAATCCCGCACTCGAGGTTTGCGACTTTGTGATATATATGGCCTATCGCAACAACCAAATAGTGGGTCGCATAGTGGGCATCATTAACCATCGTGCCAATGAGGCGTGGGGCGTTAAGAAGTGCCGTTTTGGATGGTTTGATTTCATCGACGACCACGATGTGTTCAAGGCTCTGCTGGATGCTGTTGCAGAGTGGGGCAAGAGCAGGGGTATGCTCAAACTAAATGGCCCCGTTGGTTTCACAGATTTCGACCATCAGGGTCTACTATTGGAGGGCTTCGACTACAACGCTCCTATGGCGAGCCTCTATACCCACCCCTACTATATTGCCCACTACGAGCACTACGGATTGCACAAGGAGGCTGACTGGATTGAGTATCAAATCACCCCACCAGCCCAAGCTCCAGAGCGAATGAGGCGTATCTCTCAGCTTGTGGAGAAGCGATGTGGCCTACACGTAGTAAAGGTAAAAAACTCTCGGGAGCTGATAAAGAGGTATGGCTACTCCTACTTTGATGTTCTGGATACGGCGTATCAGAAGTTGTATAACTATCAGCCTATGACGCCTCGACAGAAGCAGTACTACTGCAAGATGTATTTCCCGATACTCAACTTCGACTTTGTTACAATGGTAGCCAACGAGCAGGACGAGATTGTGGCTGTGGGCTTAGGTATGCCATCGCTATCAGAGGCGTTGCGTAAGTGTGGTGGTCGCCTGTTCCCATTTGGTTGGTATCACCTTCTCAAGGCGTTAAAGGCCAAGAGTATGACAGACTTCGATTTGCTGCTTATTGCTGTACGCCCCGATTATCAAGATAAAGGAGTTACAGCTCTCATCTTCACCGAGATGACTCCACACTTTAAGAGGTACGGCATTAAACGAGTTGAGACAACAGCCATCCTTGAGGATAACCATAAGAGTCGTGCCAACTTTGCAGACTTCGACTACATACAGCATAAGCGTCGCAGAGCCTTTATCAAGGAGTTGTAGCGTTTAGTGCAATATAAAACAGGGGTTGAGCCGCTTGAGTATGTGAAATGGAGTGGCGATAGTTGGCTCAGACCATCCAAGAGAGCGAAGATGAGCTCGTCAGCGAGGTTTGCAGTGGCCCAGTTGCGACCCTGGATGCTATAATACAATGGACCGCCCGACAAGGCGGTCCATTGTGCGTTATAAAGCTATCTCCAATCCCACTGCGGATGTGCGGGGTCTTCGGCGGTGAGAGCCTCCGAGAGCGAGAGGCAGAGAGCTTTGGCAACGCCCTCGCCATAGGTGGGGTCGGCACGGTGGCAGTTGCGTATATGTCGCTGCTTGATAAAGAGTTCCGCATCGCCCATAGCTCGTGCTGTATTCTCGCAAGTCGCACGCTTATCCTCCTCACTCATCAATCGCCACAGCTTACCTGGCTGAGTATAATAGTCGCTATCAAGTTCACGTTCTTCGTAGTTATACACCTCGCCACTCATCGCCAAAGGAGGCTCTTTCAGCACTGGCGAATCCTGCCACTCACCATAGCTATTCGGCTCGTAGCCTATCGTGCGTCCAGCATTATCGTCAGCACGCATCTGACCATCACGATGGTATGAGTGGAATGGACAACGAGGGCGATTTACAGGTATCAAGTGATGGTTCACTCCCAAACGGTAGCGTTGTGCATCGCCATATGAAAAGAGGCGTCCTTGCAACATCTTATCGGGCGAGAAGCCTATGCCGTCGATGATATTCATCGGGTTGAACGCCGCCTGCTCGACCTCGGCGAAGAAGTTTTCGGGGTTGCGGTTAAGCTCCAGGATGCCGACATCGCGTAACGGAAAATCGCCGTGATACCACACCTTCGTAAGGTCGAATGGGTTAATGTGATACTCCTTCGCCTCGTCCTCCGTCATCAGCTGCACCTGCATCTGCCAACGAGGATAGTCGCCCCTCTCAATCGCCTCAAACAGGTCGCGTTGATGCGACTCTCGATCCTTTGCAATCACAGCCTCCGCCTCAGCGTCGGTCATATTCTTGATGTCCTGTAAGGTGCGTAGATGGAACTTAACCCAAGTGCGACGATTATTGGCATCTATGAAGCTATATGTATGACTACCAAAGCCGTGCATATGGCGGAACGAGGCGGGAATGCCGCGTGGCGACATCGTAATCGTCACCTGATGCAGTGCCTCGGGGAGCAGTGTCCAGAAGTCCCAGTTGCTGTTTGCCGAACGCATACCTGTACGTGGGTCTCGCTTAATGGCGTGGTTGAGGTCGGGGAATTTCAGCGGATCACGCAGGAAGAATACGGGCGTATTGTTGCCCACCAAATCCCAATTACCTGTATCGGTATAAAACTTCATCGCAAAGCCACGAATATCTCGCTCGGCATCGGCAGCACCACGCTCGCCCGCCACAGTGGAGAAACGCACAAAGCACTCTGTTTTCTTGCCCACCTGAGAGAATATCGAGGCACGAGTGTAGGCCGAAATGTCGTGCGTAACAGTGAATGTGCCATATGCTCCCGCACCTTTGGCGTGCATACGACGCTCAGGGATCACCTCACGGTCAAAGTGGGCCAACTTCTCCACGAGCCACGGATCTTGCATCGTCACAGGCCCACGAACGCCTGCGGTCTGCGTGTTCTGGTTATCTGCAATGGGGTGACCATTCTCCGCTGTCAAATGTTTTTTATCGTTCTGCTTCATATCGAAAATATTTGTAACTCATAGCTATATTCCGAAAATTGTGCCAAACATATCGGAATTATTTTTAACTTTGCACAAACATTAACATACAATTTTATGAATTATAACGGAATTATAATTGGTCTGGCAACATTCCTCATAATTGGACTCTTCCACCCCATTGTCATCAAAGCAGAATACTATTTTGGAAAGGGTTGCTGGTGGGCGTTTGCCCTTGCAGGCGTACTATTCGGCCTTGCATCGCTCTGGGTAGATAACATTGTGTGGTCAAGCATTTTGGGTGTTACGGCTTTTTCCAGCCTATGGTCAATTCACGAACTTATCGAACAGGAGAAACGAGTTAAGAAGGGGTGGTTCCCCTCTAATCCTAACCGTAAAAAGTAACTCTAATAAGACCCTTTGTAGACCCACTGGTTTACTGTTGATTGAGAGTAGGTACTGATAGCATATGGAGATCACCGAAAAACTACATACAACATCTCGTAAGCAGTGGCGAGAGTGGTTAGCTGAGAACCACTCCACAAAGCGTGAGATATGGATATCGACAACCAAAAGCCCTGACGGATTACAGTATCTCGATGCGGTGGAGGAGGCTTTGTGTTTTGGTTGGATAGATTCGACAATCAAGGCCGGCGAGGGTGTTATGTGGCGTAGATTTTCACCGCGTTGCAAACGCAGCTCTTGGACAGAACTCAACAAGGAGCGATGCCGACGACTCGAACGCCTGGGACTTATGACCGATGCAGGGCGTGCGGTGTTGCCAGATATGGACTTTAGGATTGACGACGATATCCTTGCAGCACTACAAAGCGACAATGTAGTATGGCAAAACTTTCTGACATTGCCTGCACTCTATGTGCGAGTACGTGTCGACAATATCCAAAATATACGCAAGCGAGATCCCGAGGCATATCAACGCCGTCTTCGAAAATTTATCGATACTACCCGTAGCGGCATTATGTATGGCGAGTGGCACGACAACGGGCGACTGCTTGACAATAAGTAGTGCATAACTTAGCGACGATAAGGCTATCTTGACGATATGACTATATACCTGGTAGATTGCTAAAAAGCAAAGGTGGTGTCCTTTCGGATAGGTCTTTTTATTTTAACTGATTGATTTTCAGTGTTTGTTTTTGCGAAAATTGCAAATCCTACATAGAAGACTACATAGAGGTTGTGGTTAAATCCATTTCCCGACAAGTAAAATGTGTATAGCAGTTTTGAAAGTACGGCTCTGAAATCGAGCATCTTTCGCTAATGCGATATGTGTAGGGATGTTCTACAAATTAGGAGATAAGTTAGTCTTTGTCGGCAGATTTTGTTTCGGTCGCTTTTGAATTTATTTTGGCATCTTTCTCATCTTTCCTCAGTTACTATGCTTGCATCGCGCCTTCGGAA
>JAEIGA010008390.1_pt1 | contig 15658 bp, 13 predicted proteins | sample 9270691 | NCBI WGS metagenome assembly JAEIGA01 (sample SAMN17057246, study PRJNA624740) | gut metagenome | biome: biome; isolation source: fecal sample | host: Bos grunniens | place: China: Xizang | collected 2019
AATCGAGTCATAGGTAAATGGGTCGAGGCAGCAGGCATCAACAAGCACATTACTTTCCACTGCTTTCGCCATACATACGCAACTCTCCAACTTGCCCTGGGAACAGACATCTATACGCTGTCAAAGATGCTCGGTCACGCCCATGTTGCAACAACGGCCATCTATACCGATGTGATCAACGATAAGAAGCGCGAAGCCGCCAACAGAATATCATTAAGGTAGGGAACGATGTCATTCCCTACCTTAACTACCATTCGCCTTCATTATCATAATTTGGATGCTCGAATCCATCGGTGTCGCAATTGCCCGTTGATACATCCTCCCAGTCCACCCAATTGCCGCTTCCGCGTTTGCGGAATCGATCTGTGTCAAAAACACTACGATCCCAATCCTCTCCGTGGTCCGAATCGTGTTTATCCTCGCCTAGCAAAAAATCAAAGAGTCCCATAGTAAATCTTTTATTGATTATTTCTTATTTCTGATCACGCCATTTGCGCACACAAGGTTTTATGCATTCGATATAAATAACGACCACTATGCCTACGGTAAAAATTACTCCCAGAATATGTCCCAACATAGCCGACTACAATAAGTTCCACACAACATCTACATTTGCGCAACCACTTAAATCGGCTGGAGTTAAATCCATCGGGGCAGCCTCGCACATACTACCTGGGCTTGCAAGACATTGGTCGTACACTCGTCCATTGTAATAGTCCTCATCCAGATTGCCATAACGAACACTTGACACATCTCCGAGTTTTTTACCCAGGGCAGTAGCCATAACCTCCGCCTTTCTTTGCGCATCCTTAACTGCGGCCTCGATAACCTTTAATCTGGCGGAGTCCGTGTCGCTAACCGCAAAACCGAGCTCAATCTCCACACCAGACATCTCTCTGCCAATCTGGTCAAGGAGCGATGTAAGCTGCGGACAACACATCTCCAATTCGATAATGAAGGTCTGTTTAATCTTGTAACCCTTAACAACCCACTGCCATTCACCACGCTCAACCTTTTTATGCACTCGGTGCATACTAACATCAAAACGCGAAGTCTTGGCAAGATCTCTATCAAAACCGTGCTCGGCAAGGATATCTTTGATGTGGTTTGTGTTTTTTGCACCAGCCTCAAACGCCTCTTGATAGGTTGAGTGGAGTGCATCGATCTCCACCGTTACTCTTGTTACATCGGGAGTAAACTTTACATCTCCCTGCCCTAAAACCTTAATTGTTCCCATAACTGTGCTTTATTACTTTTATGTTCCAAATTCTATCTATTTCCAACCAATATTCTCGTCCCTCTGGTGTTGTGTTCCAGTCAAAGGCGTGGGCGAATATATACTCGGCATCGCCCGCCTCCCACAACGCTTCATCGAATACAGTATAGTCGTTGTATTGGTAAAAGGCTTGGTCAAATGCTTCCTCGCACCCCAATACTTGTAGAAACCAGCGAAATGTCTTGTAGTCAACCATTCCCATACTAATTATCGCCATCACCAAAGATGTCAAAAAACCAATCCAGCAAAAACAATTTCCACAAAAAATCCCACATACTCCCAAATTTTTAGTAAACAAAAAGTCCCAGCAACACTTGTTATGCTGCTGGGACAAAGGTACGGAGGCGTTTTGTCAATTTCTGTCAATGAGTATTATTTGTCAGAATTATAGCCACCATACATTCGAGTAACTATGGATTCTATATACTCATCAAACTCTGGCGTTAGAATCTTAATGTCATCAGATAAGCCCATAACAAAGCGACCAATACCAACATAGTTACACACCATCGTATCGAGTAGCCAATGTGAGCTATCTATTTGTTTAAGGTCGCGGGTAGCTAATGGATACTCTTCAATCAGAAGATTGTGGGACATAACTCCCAACTCCAACTGTACTCGTTTCTGCTCAAATCCCGTAATGCGAAATATGTCGATGTAGCCTTCATGATGCTGGTTGGCAAACTTCCAATCATCGTTTATCACCTCGACCGATCCAACGCGGGCTGTATTGAAGAGTTTATTAAGTCCAGATTCTGGCTCGTAACACCAGATCTGTACATAGTTTGTCGTAAATCCAAATGGCTCAACCAGACGATCGCGAATTACTCCCGTGTGTGATGATGCGTAGCTGCGAAGAATAACTTGCTTCTGGTTACTTATAGCTTCGATTACTCGATTGACATTAATCGCATTCTTACCTTCCACAACACTATCAGCAAGTGAGGTGCAGTTATAGACAGCCGTGAGCTTTTTGCGGAGGTTTTGTTTGAGCATATTGGTATTGTCAAGGCACTCGATGAGCTGGTTGACAATGTGCGCCTCCTCATCGGTAAAATGGATAAGCTGTGAAATCTCCTTGAAGTAACGGCTATCCTTGCCGAGCTTATAGATGCCGCCATCTTTGCGCTGCACAACAAAACCCGAATCCTTGAAGGTCTCGATATAACGATACACCGAACGATAGGAGATGCCGAGTCGCTCGGCCATATCCTCTACAGTATAGTTGTTGTTGCCCGTCATCATCTTCATCAGACGAAGCACTCGCTCAATTTTCGGCTGTTCCATAATTAGTGTATAGGATGTAAATTGATGATTATTCAACTGGTAAGAATATTGTTTTAGGAGTCTTACTATCTTAAATGTAACTCTCTTGGTTGCCTACTATTCCACCATATTAAGTGTTTACATAGTTCACTCATGAAGACATTTAAATCATCCAACATACTGCCTGTGCACTCTTTCCCGTTTGATGAGTAGTTTGATTTCGCATGGACAATATTATTGCGAGTTGAATATATAATGTCCGCTATGTCTTTTTTAATATTTTGATTTCCAAGTTGCTTAGAGATGGTAGCAGGCAAAAAAGATTGTAACTTTGTCATGTCGGATACACAGTATTTAAGAACTGTATATGTAAGCTCATTATCTCTTATCGAGTCTCTATATTTACCGACTATCCTAATTATCTCTTCTAAATCATTGGCACACCTCTCAACAGATTGCAATTCATCTAATTTCTGATTCAATTGTTCATAAGCTACTCTCTTATAGGCTGAAGGAGCAAAATATTCTAAAACTTTATAGAAAAACAAAAACCTTAGTTCAACATCGTCACTCATCAAGCCGCTAATAAAATACTCCATTGCTCGGCAATACGGGGATAATTGCGCTGGCTGTATAATAAGGGGATTTTCGCTGATTTCACACTCCTCATCATATAGATCTTCCCACGACATAAACTCTCCAATAGAGATGGGAACATTATAATTGCAGGCGATGTAATACAGACACTGTTTTATGGTATTGACACAAGTTTCTTCTTCGATTTTAACACCATCCTTGAATACTAATTCTACTGCCATATAGTTAGAGCATGGCAGCACTCCAAAGTCTTCATTGTATATCCCATCCCGTGAAGCTATAATGCCGATCAAGAATGGGATATCCACAATGCGTAAAGAAAAGTATTCTGTTTCAAATTGGACATAAGGCACCAAGGAATTATAGTAGTACCCATTAACCTTGATAATGGTTTGACGAGTATTGCCACATACTACAGAATGATTCCCTATTACTTCGATGTTGTCCAAATCTTCTGTGTAGCGCATAAAATCATCCACACAATAGAAAGTATGATCCCCATCATCGTCAGGAAAAGCAATGTATATATGCTCATCTCCTATACGAACATCTTCTTCCGCAGGGTCTATATGGAAATGCCTATAAAGGATATCCAATCGTCTGCGAATTTCCCTGATATTGCGAGTTGAGACTTTCATTGTGTATACAATTATGACTTAATTTCAACCACCTGCATCTACTACAAATTATCTGGTCTGCTTAGACACCTCCCTGAGTATGTTAACAAAGACAAATGGAGACTTAAATGCCTCTTTCTCCTCATCATATTTCTTCTGGAGATATGCAAGTCCCGTATTTGCATAACCTTCAATTCTTCTCATCATTGATGATATACACTCCCTAGTTTTATCGTCATCCATTGAGTCCAAATCTATCCACTTAAAGCCTAGTTTTTCCTCTGGCTCTGACAAAATCAACATTTGAATGTAATCAACTAACTCTATAGGTTTCCAGCTTGCAATAGGCGCAAAGTCCCTAGCATCGCCATTTCCAGAAATAGGCATACACTCTCCTATATGATATCCAATCATAAAAGCATACATGTAGGTTTGGTAAAATGCACCTAACTGAATGTATCCGCCTTGTGTATCACCCTTCCTCGAAATAGCTTCAATCAAATTATAATACTTCGACAAATACTTCGGTTTCTTTGTATCTATCTCTTGTTTGAATCTTTGATAATTCATAATAAGCCCGTTTTAATGTTATTTGTATCTTAGTATCTCTGTACAAAGTTGAGTTGGGTCTGCCTCCTGCGGTATGCGATTAACATAGAAAGTACCCTGCAATTGTCCATCGAGCATCTGCTTCAAGACCTTGTGGCCGTCCTCCGATAAACATTGCTCGTCATCCACATCGTACAGATCTTTAATCAAGATTATACTTTGGTCAAATACATCAGGAACAGTATCAAAGAAGTTATTGATGAAGTTCTTACCAAAAGCAGAGAACGGAGCATCAGCTATAAATGGGTACATAAATCGTCCTCCTCCCAACCTCGATGAGATAATTGCCATTACGACAGCAATCTTTTTCATTCTTTGGAATCCTTCTGATGCGCCAGTCAACTCGCTACCACTATCAGTCTGAACTTTAACTTCAATGGTATCTAACTCAGTACGCTCAAACTTCATAGTTCCACCCATTACATTGTTTCCAGATGTGAGTTTTGAGTAGAACTCATTTGACCTTGACTCTAACTTTGAGATTACTTCGTCATATATACGCTTTCTGGTATTCTCAAAGATAGCTAGAGCATCCATAACAGTGTCCTTCATATTTTGATAACCAGCAGGAACTTGTCTTGCTCCATCTAGGTTAGACATATTGCGTTCAACACCCTCCAACTCAGTTTTCAATGCATCAATTCTCTGCTTTGACTGCTTGATAAGACTATCTAAACGCTCCACATCCTTGAGCGCTTTCGTATAGGCTGCAATTTGATTACTATCTCTTTCAGAATCAAACGACTCAGTAGTACCGCCATAATTAAAGTACTCAATTTCAGCATCCTTCCTCTGCTTCTTTAGCTCTCTCAATTTATCGCTCAATTGCTTAATAATTCTCCTTTCCTCTGCGATTGCTGCGAATATAGGATCGGTGTGCATATAACCAGCGACATTTCTCTGAATTGAGTCGAAATATAGATATATATCAGACTCTTCTGCAGCTGTGTGGGTTTCAGACCTAGCAAGAAGAGATTTGATATGTTTCTCCTCTTCGCTACCCACCTCAAAGTGTCTTCCGCATACGAAGCATTGATGACTCTCCAGCATTTTTTTAAGTGAGATGTCATCTGGACTACCTTCTGGGAGAATGGTAGCAAAAGATTCAGGGTTGTTAATTAACTGCCTAGCAGTTCGAGCTTTTGTATATTGATCTCTCAATCGACCATATATTTGGACAGCATCACCAGTACCAATCAATAGCCAAGGCATTGCCTGCTTAAACATATTATTGTTTAGACGAGATATGCGTGCCTGATATTCTCGGTTGGTTTCCTCAATTCTACTATCAAGATCCTTGCAAAGACGCTGGTATTTTACACGATCTCCTGTATTGAGAATCTGCGCTTGCAAACGGGTGACCGTTTCCGTTGCGAGGGTATACTCCGACTTAAATTTCTCAAGATTGGCTTCTATTTCCTCGATAGAGCGTTCCAGTCTTTTTTGGTCTTGTGCATATCCTTCAAACGCAGTCCTATTAAAAGCTTGATTGCGTTGCTGAGCTGCAAGATCGTTTTTTGCGTTCTTGGTAAAAGTTTGACACGATCTCTCTATTGTCTTAAGTGAAGAAAGGTCGGTCAAGGTTTCTATTGTGGTTGTAAGAGTTGCCGAATTAGACAAATCTACAATATTGTCAATAGCCTCGCCCTGTAGCAATGCATATGGTTGCATTGCAGGCACTATAAGGTTTTTAATGATGGCATTTTGTTCCTCAATATTGTAAATGATAATTGGGCGGCTCGTAGAATCAATGGCACACTTCGTGACTAATGCAGACACATCGCCTATGACCCAATCCCTTGTATTGTTAAATCTTGCATTCTGTGTAGTCTTGGTAAAAGCGATTGTTTTCTCAATGGTGTATTGATAGCTATCATCTTCATACACCAATTTTACACCCGATTCAAGGGACATGTCATCACTCCCCTTTGCTTTGTCAGAAAGGACTTTAAGGGGACAAGACATTATATCTACGGGTTGTCTAGTATCGGAATCATAAACTTTATTCTTCAGTATCCACAGTATACCATTGTATAACTTGGATTTACCCATACCATTGTCAGCGTTTACGATATTAATTCCCTCCGCAAACTCGTAGGTATTATGCTCGTACTCTCCACTATAATTGTAGAAATTCTTGAACGATATTGATCTAATAATAGTTGCCATACTAATTAACACTGAAGAGGTTCTTAATATTCTTATACACATTACCGTCTGACACATTCTCGGCTTTCTGTTGAATAATAGTTTTAAGTACCTCTATAATTGGGTACTCTGAAGTCGTGTCAAACGAGACTCGCTCAAGCTCTGCATCTGGAATGTGGTACTTCTGCTTAAGCATAGGGTCTTTTAATACTTCCTTTAGTAGTTCAATCTGTGTCATAATATATATGTTTACTTTAATTCATCAATTAAAACACTCAGTTCCAGCTCGTAGTAATCTGCGATTTCTGATAATGTGTCAGCAATTTCATGATAGTTTGATGCTAACGATGCAAAATAAGCAACTCTTGTCATTTCGCCTTTCACAAGAGACCTCTCTAACTCAAATGTAGATGGATCTCTATTATAGTTAAAGTTTGGTACTACTATCAAATCATAAATAGTTGCGAACTTCTTATCCTTGTGTTTTCGAAGCAAACGACCCCTTCGTTGAATAAACTGTCGGGGATTTCCCGTGCTTGAAGTAAAAATTCCAACCTCTGTGCGCGGCACATCAACACCCTCATCCAGACACTTCATGGCAAAAAGCATGTCTATATGCCCATCTTGAAAAGCCATTATTTTTTCTTTTCTTCTAGAGTCTCCCCCAAGCAATGAGTTGGTCTTTATCTGCGGATATTTATCGTTAACAAACTTCTGCAGATTCTCAAGAATGCGTTCTTGTTTGTCGTGTATGTCAAATCCTTCTGGCGCATATACGAAGCAGTAACTCGTGAGGCTTTTTTGGACTAATTCATCTATAACACCCTCAAATACTCGATACTTGTCATGAGCCTTATGAAGTATTCTTTTTCGCTGCATTAAAAGATTCTTTACTTCGGTATTCTCCTTTAATGCCTTTTTGGTTGGATCGTAGTATTTCAGCAACATCCGTGTGTACATCTGATATTTCTCCATTTCCTCACCCTCAAGGTAGACAATTCTTGGAAAGTAAAGATAATGCATTAATCTATCAGCCTTTATTGCTTGCTCCATCGAGAATGAGTAGCAATATGGGTATGAATCCCTAAACAATCGCTCTATATCCGCAGTACCATCTTCGTCAAATGCTCTACTAGGAGTTGCGGAAAGAGCTATGCGTTTGGTAACCTTTAATGACTCAAAAGCCTTTTTTACACTTGGAGCACCAACATTATGTGCTTCATCAGCAATTAATATCATCTTATCGTCACTTAACGCATTAACCAACTTTTGGAAAGTAGTATCAACAAATGAAGCGTATGTGGAAATAATAACAAAGTTATTCTCTATTCCCCACTCAAAATCCTCTTTCAACTCATTTAGTTTTACCTTCCAATTAGTTCCCGAGTTGACTATATAAATGTTCTTATAGTTAAAGAGTGAGACCTCATGCGCCCACTGATTGACTAGATCGATAGTGGGTACAAGGATAAGTATTTTATATACTCCGCTCTTCTTGTATTCTTCCAGAACACAGTTAAGTGAAGTAATTGTCTTTCCAGTTCCAGTCGCCATAGCGAAGATGCCACCATAGCCTTTTTTACACCAGTTTTGATAAGCCTCAATCTGATAATCAAAAGCACCTGAGGGGTATGGGAAATGTGGCCCGTCTGCCGATCCGCTATTGCTAATTATATCATAGTTCTCTTTATAAGCCCTAATACATTCTTTTTCTTCTTCAAGGAGAACAGAAACATCTTTAGGCGGGAATGACCTAACCAACTCGCGCTTAAACTCAGTAGCATCGTACACCTTAATATCAGAGTCTAGCCCATTGAAAAATCTATTAAACAAAGTTTCGTATTCTACAATCTGTTCTTCTCCTCCTGCCCAGGATGTTGCACATGATATTGCCTCAATATTTTTTGACAACAAAGCACTTGCAGTGAAATTTAGTGATCCAGAAAACGCCACCTTGTCGCCCACCTCATCAGTGAAAATGCCAAATTTTTGATGCGCAATACCCCCAGATTTTGGAATGATAATTTTAACCTCAAGTCTTTGCTGTGATATTAAGTAGGATAGACAATTAAAAAAATGTTTATCTCGCTTTGATAAGGTCTGGCGAAGCTTATTGAAATCATTGAGAATAAGCTCATTCACTTCTGCTTGCGAGGAAGATGAAAGTAAATTATAATCCTCCTCGGACATATATTGATTGATATACAATCTCATTTTGCCACCATTGACAATGAAGTTGGCAAATCCAACTGCCAGAACATTTAAACTAGCAGTACTAAAAAAGCCTAAACCCAGATCAAACCTTATGCTATTGGTTAAGGCCGTATTAAAGAAGTGGAACGGTGTATATTCTGTTCCACTTGATGAGTATACATAACTAATATTCTTATCCCTTAACATATAATTCGATCAAGTTAATTATTAACGGAATCTGCCATGATTCCAATTGCTGATTCTTCAACTTCTGAAAATACTTGAAACACCACCTCTGATCATCTCCTTCTAGTGCATCTCTGCCACCAAGTTGTAATAACGCGTATATATTTTTATATGATTCACGCCACTTATATTCGTTCTTAGGAATGTTTTTGTCAGAATAATTATCCTCTATGTAACGGAACATTTCTAACTCGTCGGCAGATGCAATACCTCTGTTAACTCTGCTTACAAGGTTTCCCCAAAACCTTCCTAATCGTTTTTCTTGTTCATCTGTCTCAACACCAGATGAGAATGGAAAACGGTCATGTGTCACAATAAACTCCTCAAAAAGTTGTCTGCTTGTACTGAGTGATCTTACTACAATAGAGCTCTCTAATGCAGGAATGTATGACGAATCATAATCTCTATTTTTGAATCCGATATATTTTGCAGAGCCTTTGGTAAACAGACCAAACTTTCCACTTGCCTCAGCAAGTAGGTTAGATTGTATACTGCTATCTGTTGCTGTAGGCCTAAATTGCCGTACATAGTTGCCAATATCAACGAGAGTAGCAATCCTTCCCTCTGTCTGTAGAAGGAACTCTTCACTGAACTCTCTAATCGTCCCGCTACGGGACTCACCATAGTTCCACTCATCCAATGTATAGGTGCTAGTTCGTCCAATTGGTTTAATTTTAGGATTCAAACGAGCTGCACTTATAAAGGAGGTTTCGCTTTTACACTTCCTGTCTGGATACTCTTCCCTAAATTTTGCGTAAAATTCACTTGCTGTCATAGGCTTGCCATGTTGCCTGAGAATATCCTCGGCAATTTCGGCTAGTCCTCTATATGCATTGCTTCCAATAATTATAATGTCTCCGTTTGATGTGCAGTCATATAGTCTAAATATCATTTTCTTACACTCGTGTACAATGTCGTTAAGGAGTGCAATTTGTACCTGCTTCTTAAAGAATTTGAGACAGAAATTTTGAAGATTCACCTCTGTGCTTACTGTCCTCTTTGTGTTATAAAGCCCATCAAAATCTTGGAGGAATTTCTTAAAATCGTATTCCTTTGCAATATTTGAAGGTACTATATTTAGATTAACTTGATGCCCATATGGGTTATAAAATACATCCTCTACATCGCCAATAATTGTCCAATTACCATTGCATAAAGAAACTATCAAATAAACAAAGTTGTCTTGAAAGTTAGTACCTTCTTCATAATTATATTCTGCAATAGCAGATAGTTCATAATGACTAACATCTACATGTTCACCAACAGTTTTTATGTATTGCTTCAAATTGCGGAATATGGCATTGCGCAATTGTCGTAATCGCTCACCCGTCAGACCCAACTCAGTGCTTAAAACATCACGCGATAGCAGAGTTTGATAGTTGTATATATCTATCAAACCTTCAACGATTCGTTTATCTCGATGTTCTAATTCTTCTATGTGCTTTTGAATAGCCAAAAGTAATGGGAAGCGATTAATCCTGCTTTCAACAGAAACAATGCAGCTTATAGCATCACTAGATAGGCAAAACAATTTACTATACTCTTGCTTTTTAAGAACTTCTTGTGCTTGAATAGGGTCATACTCCTCATAAGATAAATTATGGAAAGCATTAGCCATCTCTTTCATAAAAAGAGACAACTCTTCAGCAGTATGCTTGCCGCAATTCCTACAAGTAAAGAAAGTGAACTTTGGGGAGATAAGCTTATGAAAAACATCGTGCCATTCTTGCCCATCGTAGCAACTGGTTAATACATGCCTTGCTCTCGTGGAAAGAGAATCAAACGAAGAATTCCACATGGGAGATAATAAGCTTATTTGCTCAATAGATAACTTCTCCTGGGGCTCCACTCCTCGAACTGGCTCAGTTTTTACACTCTGAGTCGATGCAAAAGGCTCAACTTTAACATCCCCTTCATCAGAGTCCTTAATTGTATATGCAGATTGTATATAATCTCGCTCTGAAAGTATAATGCGGATTGTTTTATGACCGCAATTACGAAACTTCATTAAGTCCCTTTCTGAGCAGTTCAAATAGAAGTCGGCAAATGAATCCAGGTTTTTACCACAAATGGCAAAGATGTTTTTTAAGATATTATGCGCTCTTACATCTAGGGTTAGTTCCAACGCTAATGCGTATACATCTTTTTTGAGAAGAATAGAATAATCATGTCCCGACTCGCCAGAAAGTCCATCACTATCCGTATGCTCGACATCTTCTATATTCAACTCTGGCAGAGTGCTGTTTTTTATAGCCGACAGTTCTGAGTATACCGCCTCTGCAGCATCTGAAAAGTCAAATGCTGAGAGTTCTCCGACTGTATTAATTCCATTTTCAATACAGTATAGGTATGATTCTCCGCTAATTGCGGAATCATAATACAACTCAGAAATATCTTGGCTATCTTCCATCATATTTGAAGAATTGATCTAAACCAGCATCTATTTTATCAATTAAGTATTCAAGTCCATTTAAATTTGGGTTGTCTGCCAACTCTTTATTCATAATCTCAAGGCCATCATCTATATGCATCTTGATATACTTGGGAATATCCTTATCTGTCTTGTATAGCCCATAATGAACGCATATTAATCCCAGATAAAAGGGATAATTATTGCCAAAAAGGACAGACTTACTATACTCCTTCCCCTGCGAATCTTGAATGTCATTTAATGATAACTTATGCCCCATAGATAATGAGTATGCAAAAGCTATTCTCGCCACAACATTCTCCGCTCCAAGATTAAACTTTCGACTGAGTATTGTTACAACTTCTCTATTCTTTTTAGATGTCTTAATTTGCGTAAACATAATGCTATGACAGTGTTTCAAACAGTTTTCCAGGCTCTATCTCTACAAGTGATGATATACCATCCTTGTTGCTGATGATGTATGACTTGTTGACATTTGGAAGTAATGCCTCATACTCAACATATGACAACTCCTTGCCTAAAAGTGGGAATATTACAACTTGTTTTGATACTGATGGATAGAACTTTGTTATAATATTTTTAGAGTGTATGCTATCAAACTTCTGTAGCGGGCTGTCAATGAAAACAGGGAATTCTATATTCGATTCGTCTACTAGCGACTTTAATATCGCAGTTGCATATAACTGTTGCTCACCCTTTGATAGCTTTTCTTTGTTAATCACATTATCTTCTCCATCCAATAAATTTATATCTATAAGATCCTCTAATAAGTCTATGCGTACTTTTTGAATGAAGTCTGACTTATGCATGAGGATTCTCAGTTCAGATATAATCTTAGCCTCCAACGACTTCTTGCGTTTGAGTCTAAGTGTATACAATAGTTCGGTCAACTCTTTAATAAGTCGTTCTGCTATTATATCTTTTTCTTTATCAACATCATCGACTCTAATCGTCTTTGACACCTCAGACAATAGTTTTTTCTTTATAGTTAAATCCTTATTTAGAACACCAATCTTTTCGGATATAGTTCTAATTCGACTCTCTAATTTCGTTATCTCTTGTAATATCTCATTCTTTTGTCTTCTCAGCAAGGCAATCTCCGCATCTCTTTCATCTTGCTCCGCCAATTGAATCCTCTTTTGTGTTTTTAGAAGGAATGCGCTATTATTTTTTAGATCTTTGACGAGTTGTTTAAAAGCTATGCTATAGGAGTACTTGATATTGTCATATAATGCCTGGAACTCATTCGCCTCATTGTTAGTGAAATCAAGCAATACCTTACTTTGTGCAGCAACGGATGCCCCAGACTCTGGCATATGATGCGCAAAAGAGTCATTGATAATTCCTAGCAATAACTCTATTTGAGAATTACTTAGTCCAGCATTTTTAATATTGCTAGTTAATTCACTATGCGTTGACCTTAGTGTATGAATAATTGCATCAGAGTTAGCTGTCTTAGATTTTACATCATCCTCCGCTACAAGCTGCTGGCGCAGTAAAAATAGTAAAGATCCAGATATTGCGAATGGAGCAATATCTAACATGTCATGAAGTTTTGCTTTTAATGCGGAGTTGGTATCTTGAAGTGATTTTAGCAAAGCCTTCAATTTATCAAGCTCCTCTACACTCATAGCATTGCCTTCGCGTATTAAACGCTCTTGCAGGGAATCACCATCAAGTTTTAACGAGGCTATCTTTTCATCAAGTTCAAGACGCTCCCTTTTGAATTCATCAATTTGGTTTTCGATACTCTCTATTTCGGCTGACAGTTTATTAAGTTTTGCCACACTGCCAGCAGCTCCAGAGTTCTTGCGCAGTTTAAGTCTTAAGTTTTCTAGTGCCTTTCTTATGTCCTCATACTTTTTGATGCCCAACACCTCGCTATATGCTGTGCTTAATCGCCTCTTTTCTTCAACAGATTTAACCTCAGCAAGATTTACAATTTTCTCTGCATCAAAGAAAAAGAACTTAGCAATATCCTTTGACAGAATAAAGTCGTTGATAAAGATGTCATATCCAACCTCTTTGGCTAGCTCATTGACTTGCCCATCAATAAGTACCTCCACTTCTTCTGCATCTAAGAAGTAGTCATAAGTTCTTCTAATTGTTATGCTTCGGCAAGGTATTGCAGGGATAAATGCATCAACAATATTTACCTCCACATAGCATTGGGCATTCTCCTTGATTAATGCATCGTTCTGTGTATAGCCATTTTTCGCAATTTGCTTTTTCAATTCTCCATCCAAAGTCATCGCAAGCAAAGTCGCTAACGATAATTTGTTCAAATTAAGTCTTGAATAGTTTTTGTATCCTTGCGAGTCGTTTATCTCTCTTCGAAACTTATCGTCAACATCCACCATTAACTTGCCGTAAAGACACCAAACAAGCGATGTGAGAAAAGTTGTCTTGCCAAAACCATTGTTTCCAGCCACTACAAATACATTCTTCCCGTTTGGCTCAAACGAGATTTTATTGCATCCTTTGTAAGCTCGGAAGTTTTTGAGTATAATTGATTCTATAAACATTACTTGCTGTTAATATAATTTTCAAGTCTTTTCTCTATGTCACCCTGTAATCCATTGTTATTCATTAGAATAGTTTTGCTTTTATGCAAAGAAACAAGGTCATTAATTAGGTGGTAATCATCTGGGTTATCCTTACAAACGGTTTCTAATATCAAACGCTCCTGATACTGAAAATCCTCAGTTGGCATAGGCCTATTATAAACCTCATTGTATATCTCCGTTACCTTGGGCGTAAAATAACCATCTCTATACCAATTGATCTGTATGGCGACTAACTCTTGATTAGTAATTAATTCCATGTGAGGCTTTATGGATTGCATTTCACGCTGTGTTTCTAGCAATCGTCTCAGCATATGTTTTCTATACTCGAAGGTGTAATTACCCTGGTTATGCCCATCAGCATCAACCGCCAGTTGACCATTGCGTCTTGTGGATGACCTATTCTCAGAGATATTGCGTCCCTCGACCATTTCATTCCTAAACTTTAACAAGGGAGCCATCCAGTCATTTCCGCGTTTTACAAGAGCGGTCATAGACTTATCCTCTTTGACAACTGTACACACCCAGCATCCAAAACGACTTTGACCACATGATGGCTGACTTTTATCAGTAATCACAGTCGGGCACTCATAGTCATCTGCTCTCGCTTCTGCGTAGATTTGAAACAACTTTTGATTGTCATATCCCCAAGGAGATGGCATGGTGTTTAATATATACCAGACCTCCTCGATGTCCAAATCTTTAATGGGCGCATAGTTGTATGTGTTATGGTTTAAGGGATGTTTTGTTAATCGTTTTCCCTTAATCTCATGTCTAGCTAGCGTTTTAGCTCTTGTTGCACTCTCGGACTTCCTTGTGCCAATCAACACAATAGCTTCTCCTAAAGCATCAACCTTATCCAAGATAAATTGCGAAGTGGGTTTTATCTTTAACCTCTCTGTGCACCACCTAAATGTGTTATTAGGGACAGGGTATCCTTTGCCTAAAAAGCTTATCCAGAAACTGTCCTCCAGTTGTGGTGTTGTAACTTGAACCTTGATTGGAAGATGTTGTTCTATTGCTGCATTACGAATATAATCTAAAACTTCAACAACATAGTCTGTGATTATAGGATTCTCAACAAGTGTATCATTGTTGACAACAAAAACGGGCCTTGAAAGAGCCGTATCTCCAAACTCCTTTCTTATTTCTATCAAAGCCCACCATACGAATGAAAGGACAACAGTCGAATCCTTTCCTCCGCTATATCCAATAATCCATGGAATATTATTGTCATGCTCTAAATACTGCTCTTTTATGTCAGCAATAATATTGTCGATTTTCTTTGACATCGTGTCTATTTTGCTCTATTATTCACTACCAAATTACGAATGCATTAAGCCCATTCTTCGCAAAGTTAATAATTTTCTGCTACGCAGAGGTTTATTTTTGTCAAAAAGTGACCTGGTCGAATGAAAAATCTTCGATTTTCTTGCTTTTTGACAGATATATGTCAAAGGGAACATCCAATGCACTGCCTCTGTGAACGCCTGCCCAGACGCATTCGTCTGCCCAGTCTGCAATTGTCCAATTGCGGTTTTGTGTTGTCCACCATCCTTGTCTTACGGCATTGCAAATACTAATGATAGTCATTCGATTTTCCGCAATCGGGATTTCAAACTCTTTCGGGACACGCTTATAAACTGAACGACCTAACGCAAGTACAACGGGATGCTTGTGTTCGAGGAGAATACGGAGGACTTCCTTTTCG
>JAEIGA010008391.1_pt1 | contig 15657 bp, 17 predicted proteins | sample 9270691 | NCBI WGS metagenome assembly JAEIGA01 (sample SAMN17057246, study PRJNA624740) | gut metagenome | biome: biome; isolation source: fecal sample | host: Bos grunniens | place: China: Xizang | collected 2019
ATACGCTGCAAGGCAGCAATCTGCTCGGCAGTGAAACGATATTTCTTTATCTCTATCGGACAACCTACTGCTATAGCATAAGGCGGGATATCTTTGCTCACCACAGCGCCAGCGCCAATCACTGCGCCATCGCCAATCGTCACGCCATCTAAAACAGTCACATTGGCGCCAATGAACACATCATTGCCAATCGTCACGGGCTTATGCTCTGCCACTTCTCCGCGATAGAACAACGGGTGGGTACTAACGCCATCGGTAGGATGAATTCCCAACCCACAGCAGCAATTAGGGCCTATCGAACAGAACTTGCCGATGGTGGCATTCGCCACTTGGGCATTCTTGGCAAAATACGAGTAATTACCCAACTGCACATTATGCAGGTAATACGGCGCTACAGCATATGCGTGCTGACCAATAGTGGTCTTGCTGCGCTCGGAACGCACTAACGAGAAACCCGTTGTGCGGTCTGCAGGGATGATTGGTTCGTGCAACCATTGCCCGAAGAGTTTCTGGATATAATATTTGAATGATTTCATTTCTTTTTACATTTAATCCAAGATCCTTTGTGTCCTGTTATTCGTTTGATGCGTCTATTTAGTTTAGCCACAAATCGCATGAATGAATTATGCTGCGGTTCGAAATACAGACGATGAAATTCCCTATCTGCCTTAGATTGTATTTCATCTGATTTAGGATAAATCAATGGTAAGATAGGTTTGGTTGGTACATTATCTATTATATTTCCCGCAGCCATTTGATGAGTTCCCTCGCCTACAGTACCTATATTACTACTTATATTCGCATTGGGAATAACGCCCTTGCCATTATTTAACCATATACTCATAAAAAATTGCATATCCCAACTCTTTCCTCCCTGCGCATTCAACTGAACTTCAGCTAACCTATCCAACCAATACTCACGCTCATAGAATGTACATCCATATCGTTTTAGAGCAGCATCTAACTTGCGCCATGACACCTCGCGTAAGTACAAATCAAAATCCTTCCATGCTCTGCGCCATGTGGCCCATGCGCATAGATTGCGATTCATCATAGAGAAGTAATACGAACCATCCCCCCACTTATGTGTATCCACATTCATACTGCCTATTGCACGGATTGATTCATCATCCTTATATTTCTCTAGTAGCGTAGCCGCATACTCAAAGAAATCTGGGTGTGGCACTGCATCATCTTCTAATATAATACCCATCTCTACATGCTCAAAGAACCATGTAATACCTGCTGCTGGTCCAGGACCACAGCCATAATTATGTGGAAGATGTAAGGTATTAAGTGTAAACTCTGGATGAATTGTTGCATACGCAGATGTAAGTTCGTTGATCACATCGCGTACTTCTTGGCATTTGATGCGGTCATTTGTATTTCCTTCTCTCGCACCATCTTGACAAACATATAATTCTTGAGGTTCTTGCTTAAGAATCTCTGCTAACACCTGACGCACATGGTCAGGGCGATTGAAGGTTATGAGAAGTATAGGGGTGGTAAAAGTCATAAAAATTAATTTTACAATAACTCTCTACGAATATAATTGAACTCATTATAATTTTTCATTCCATCTACTAATACTGGAATGATATACTCCTCGTGCAGTTTGGTATCTACCTTATGATTATGTCCACCATACGTATAAGCATGGAATGGAATATATCGTGGATGAGCTGATAGCAATTCTATATTCTTTTGTACCGAACTCGCAAATTCCTCTATAGCCATCGCATTTGCGTCTATATGTTCCCATCCATGCGAACCAATCTCTACGAGCGGAGTTGTAAGCGCAAAGAGTTCCTCTTTTGTCAGATATTGCTCTTTAGGGGTATTACGATATGATTTACCATCGAGGTATTTACCATTGACGAATAATGTTACTGGTATATTATTTTCAAAGAGCCATGGAAGAATTTCCTTTAAAGAAGCATACCCATCGTCAAAAGTCAAAACCGCATATTTCTTGCAGCGTATTTTATCTTTCGTTATATGAGAATGCGCTTTGGATAGCGATATAAACTCCACTCCATTATGTTGTAATGTCTGCACCTTTATTTTAAACTCATCAATTGACATCCAATCGCAACTATGCATTGCTTTAGCATCAAATTGGTCACACACATGATGAAAGCAAAAGACACGGATTGGTCGCAAGCGGATTTTTGTCCATTTGCGTTTGATTTTAGTCCATATTTTTGTCAGTTTACTCATACAAAACTATCTCCGTCTCCTAATTGAAGTGTAAAATTATTTAGATATTGCTGCTTGTCCGGTAGCGAAAGAGACACCTTTTCTTTCTCCTTTTTTGGGAAATAGAGTCTATTCTTCACGAAGTTTAATAAATCATAATTCTCTGTGACCAAAGAAGTCGGTTTTATTGCTATTATCTGATTAACAATTGATGAGAACACCTCGTCTTGTTTTTCTTCAGTATAGTATAAATATACAATACTCAATGCATCATCATATTGCCGGAGGACATATACTCCCTGCAATTGCTCCTCTATATACACCTTCGCAATCTTATATTCATATACCTTTGCATTTGCACCAAAAACGCAAGCAGTCTCATTTACTCCTTTCTTCACAAAAGGATGTTGCACTATCCAATTTAGCATATCTTGCTCACGCAACCAAAGATCATTACCTTTATGCGCTTTCATAAACGCGTATGCCTCATCATCAATAGTCAATGCATATTGCACCGTGTGACTCGCTTTTGATACTTTCGGCCATGGGTGCAGACACTTCTTAATTTTTTGTGCGCAATATGCCAATTTGCCTTTGACTGAGTTTGTGTCTATTTTCTTATCAGTCAAATGGTAACGTTTGGTATATGTCGTTTGATAACCAAAATGGTTAAAGATTTCCACCGTTTCTTGCGCTCCCCATCGATCGTATGTCTGATCAGGTTCATGCGCTTCCATAAGACTACCTACGACAATCATGCCATAGCCTTTACCTGTGAATTTAGGATAACAATACAAAGTTGATGCCCACCATACGCGCTTACCATCTAGCATATCTAGGAAAGAGGCAGTATATGCTGCTAATTCGCCATTCTCAAAGATAGCAGCCACGATAGCATCGTCCTCTTTCACATATGGGTTGTGGATAATTGCCCATGCTCGAGTAGGAGCAATTACTCGCTCACTCAATCCCTCGGTCGGATGATCGTTCTCCAACCATTCGCGGATCTGCGCAACAGTATATATTTTCAAATCAGGCATTCGTATGACTCTCTATCGCATTGATAACAGCACCCATATTTTGGAGCTTCAAAATCTCCATCATTTTAAACTTAAACCCAAATTGATTTTCAATCTCGGTTAAGAATTGCATGAATGACAGACTTGTCCAATTCGTCACATTTGCTGCGGATAAATCATCATTCAGCACCAATGCATCATCTGCAAATATTTGCCGAGCAATAGGTGTTAACTTTTCAATAATTTCTCTTCTTTCCATATATAAAAAAATCAAGTGTCAAATATTTATTTACAATTGATATTTGAGTTCGTTCCTGTCTATTTTTTCACTTTTGTTAAGTGGGAAGTTGGGAACAAAAACAAATCTTGTGGGAATCATATAATGTGGCATCTTCGAGCGGAGATAGTCAATCAGCAGTTTGGTATCTTCTGCTTGTGCTTCGACAAACAAAGCTATCTCTGTGAGTTTCTGAGCATTATCAAATGCTATTGCCACCACACGGTATTGCTTATTATAGAACTCACGAGCATGATGCTCTATCTCACCTAATTCTACACGGAAACCTTGAATTTTTGCCTGCTGATCAATTCGACCAGAATACATAATATCACCGGTTTCTTCCCAATAGCATAGGTCTCCAGTATGATAGTAGCGTACTCCATCACGCACAAAGAACGACGCATCGTTCTTCTCTCTATTTTTCCAATATCCTGGTGTTACTTGATCTCCCGCAACACACAATTCACCTTTCTCTTGTCCTTCAACCAACGATCCATCCTCTCGAATAATAATTGCTTGTACATTTGCTAAAGGTTTTCCTATAGATATTATACCATTGAGCGATAGATTGCTTCCTCCGCGCGTAAGTTTATAGTAGGTACAATAAATGGTTGCCTCGGTTGGACCATAGAAATCATAAATCTCAGTATTCTTAGCGCACTTATACCAATCTTCCATCAAATCCACTGGACAAGCCTCTGCCGTCAGTATTGTAGTACGCATACTAGTAGCATCAAACTCATCGAAATATGGACGCAAATAGGTCAACATCGATGGTGCCATTGCACCAAAAGTAATCTTATGCTCCTGAATTAGCGATGCTGCATAGAGGTATTTCACTTGTCCATAAGGTACGGTATAAACACATGCACCACGCGTCAATGCTACAAGGTAACTCTGCACGCTCACATCAAATGTTAAGTCAAACACTTGCAAGCAACGATCTTCCTCAGTAATGGTTATACCAGTTTTCCAAAAGGAGTCCATAAAGGCAGCCACATTGCCACGGGTAATCTGTACGCCTTTTGGCACACCCGTACTACCCGATGTGAATAATATATATGCCAATGCATCATCACCTATTTCTACCCAATTATCTAAATAATCAGTAGTATATTCATATTCCGAAGTGTGCATTACAGTCAATGATTGACCATCAAATATTGAAGTATCCGCACTATCCAACACATTGCTTAATCCTACTTGCTCAATAATGTTTAGATTACGCTCCAATGGTTGGTTGGGATGTAGTGGCACATAAGCCTTGCCTTCCATCCAAAGAGCAAAGATACTAGCGTAGGTATCCAAATCATCGTGAATAGCCAATGCAAATATTTGCTCATCTGATTGCAAAATACGAATTTGCTCTCGGATGGCAGAAATGCGTTGGGCAAATTGTACATAACTAGAATATGTACCATCTATAAAAAAGGCATTCCCTTTTACACTACCATGTAACGATAGTATTATCTGTGATAATATAGTTTTCTTAAACGTCATTATTTTAATTTTTCTAACTTAACCTTTTGGGGCATAGGAGTTATCCAAAGTGAAAGGCGAACTAATATCATGGTTATATACCATATCAACTTATGACGATGTAACGTATCATAAAGTCTTATCTTTTTAGGTGCTGTGTGACACAAGCTCATTAAGCGCATAGAAATATGCTCTCCATACCATCTAGCATCCTCTTCTTTGTCGATTTGAACCCATTTGGGATCCTGCATATTAGAGATACCATTTACATCAAAATTTGCTACATCTACATCTACATATTTAAATGACGCATGACCAAGCGCCAATGTTGTTATATAAAAATATGTATCAGCTCCTTTTTTGTAGGACTCATCATAGTATCCATACTTTTTCAGAGTATCTATATGTATAAATGAAGCTTGGTGTAAAAAATGACCATTCATCACATCAAAAAAATCTATATCAGACTTCCCATATCCTCGATTTCTAATAACTTCATCTGGATATTCTTCTATGATATTCCCTTGTATAATATCCGTTCCATCCAATAATGGTATCACCTTTTCCACCACAGAATTATTCACTAAATAATCTCCGCTATTGAGCATTAGAGTATATTCGCCCTTTGCCTTACGGATGCCACGATTCATCGCATCATAAATTCCATTATCGGGTTCTGAACTCCAAAGGAGGTGGATGGTGGAATGTGTAATGTTTAATTGGTTCTCATACTCCCTAATAACTTCCACAGAGCCGTCCGTTGAAGCGCCATCTACAATGATGTGCTCTATATTGGAGTATGTCTGAGCAGCAACGGAGGCGAGCGTCTTGCGCAAGCCCTCGGCGTTGTTGTAATTGATTGTTATGATGGAGAGTTTCATTTTCTATTTTTATTTATCCAACCAATGATTTTGCTCATTTCAACATCCTTGATATTATTTGTCTTGCACAGACAAAACTGATACCGTAATAATTCCAACTTGCGATCTCTATTATGAGTATTTATTAGTATATATATAGCACATCGTTTTAGTAGTCTTATAAATTTCAAGAGTTTTGACTCAAAATAAAAATCTTGAATATATTTATACTTTTCTCCTATAGTTTTTCCTAATTCAAAACTATGCAACAACTCTTGCAATTTTTCTCTAGTTAGCCGTTTAGCTGCTACATCATGCCAATAAAATAAAGCATCGCTATAGTAAATATTGTATCCCAGCAATAATGTGCGTTGGCAATATTCCCAATCTTCACCTGACAAACATTGATCTCCCTTTCTACCAGTTAATAACAAAGGATATTCAGGGTCAAAAATCTTCGCTGCTAATGATTTTCGTGTAACCAATCCAGCCCCATATACAAACCCACGCTTATTGGCATTGCCTGTTTCTGGCAGTTGTTTTCCTACTGCATAATTCCCCTGATGCTCCTCCCACCAATCTGGAGCTTCAATACCAGGAGCTAATACACTCTGTCCTCCAAGCGCACCGATGGTAGCATCTGCATTCATAATATCTACTGCATTCTGTACATAATCCTCACGCAACCAATTATCATCATCACAAAAGATCAACAATTCATTTTTAGCTGCCTTAACACCACATATTCGGGCATATATCAACCCTGGAGTTTCTTCACGCACTACACGCAAAGGCACATTAGTATTCAAAGTACCCCAATAAGACATCGCAAATTCTGCGGTATTATCAGTGGAAGCATTATCCACAACGATAACCTCATACGACAAATCAACAGACACCTTTTGCAATGCCAAGTGCTCCAATGTCTTTGGTAATTTCAGAGCGCTGTTGTAGCAGCAGACTATGATGGATACGTTTTTCATATTATCTCTTTTTGAAAATAATTGGAGGACAGATCCAATGAAGTAAATCAACAAACATTGGTGGAATATATTGTTTTAAAACATCCTTATACGATTTTTTGTTTGTAAGCAATAACTTTGTTTTTTCTATTTCGGCATGGTACCTTCCTTCCAACATATCGTCATATGATATCAATATTTTACATCTGTATTCATTTTGTTGTTTCTCCGTCATCTTAGTCCAACATCCACATGAATTTATGCGATATACAGACGTTATTTGCTTCAACCTAACTAAAACGCCATGCTCACTTAAAGCTATGTATAAAATCCAATCTAACAAATCCACGTCATAAATTCGAGAAGATATTTTTTTCAGCACCGCATTTCTAATTACACATGCAGACATATTTGCAATACGATTCCAACGCAAAAAGTCTTTTGTTGTATAACTAGATTCAAACTCTGCGATGCCATTATAATAATCTACATCATAATTTCCATTATAAAATATCGGTGTAGTAGTAGTTAATACACATTCACGATGTTGCTCTAAATAATCTAACTGCATTTGAATATGATTAGGAGATGTCCAATAATCATCTCCTTCTAGAATAGCCACATAATCTCCATTACATGCCGCAAACGTGCGTTGATAATTGCGCACATGCCCCATATTATTCTCCGTTGGCAAATATACAAATGGGAATGGCGATTTTTCCTCATATGATTTAATAATCTCCAAAGTATTATCTTTTGAGCAATCATCTGCCACAATTACACGCACCTCTACATCGTCATTCACATGTTGCATCAGAATACTCTCCACCGCTTGAGAGATATACTGCTCTTGGTTGTATGTGATTAATACTACATCAACTTGCATATATTTATTTTCCTTTTTTTAATAATTTCTTTATCATGTTGATAGGTTTAAGTATACTCTTACCTAACCGATAAGCACAAGAGGATTGAACTTGCTTTAATTGCATTACTACCTTTTCATATTCCGAAGACAAGTCATTTGACATTGAATTTATTTGCTCTTGCAAAATTCTTCGCACTTCAGAAGATTCCACTACTGCTGCCAGTTTAGATAATGTTTTTATAACATGGAGAAAATTATTAATATTATTGTTATTACTCCACAAACCACTTCCATATCGATACACTGCCATCGGTTCGTTAAACTTATATATATCACCCTTTTCTGCTAAAAGCATCCACATCACATAATCACCTGGTAAACACGGCATCATCTTTTGACACTGCTCTTGAATACCCGAATATCTCCGATACAAAACAGAAGGTGTGTGTATATAATTCCCAACTGCTAAATCTAAGATGGTTGATTTACCGGGCATATCGCGAACAATAAATTCGTTCTTGATTTCTCCTGTCTCTTGAATCAATGTATTTACATTGTGGAAACAAAGTGAGTACTCCGGATTCGCCTCCATAAAATCCACTTGTTTCTGCAGTTTCAGCGGGTCGGTCCAATAGTCGTCGCCTTCGCACATGGCGATATACTTGGCACCAGTGGCCTCAATGGCGGCATTCATGATTCGATCAACACTACCATCACCTTTCGAATACAGGTTCTCCGTCTCGTATATTGGCTTAATGATATCTGGGTATTTCTCTTCGTACTCGCGAATAATTGCAGCAGAGCCATCTGTAGATGCATCATCATGCACAATCGCCACAAACGGAAAATTCGTTTGCTGCATCACAAATCCCTCTAAACAATCACGCAAGTATGGTTCGTGGTTGTAAACGGCACATTCTATAGCGACTAATATTTGTTGCATCTATTCCTTTTTTTTAAAAATCTAGAACCATTAACTGCATTTCTTCCTTCACCCCCACAGATACAAATCCTAATGATTCATAAAGTTTTATTGCCCTTGCATTTTGGCATCTCACTTCTAATTCTACTCTTTTTAATTTTAACACTTCTTTTGCATAATCGAGAATCAATAATGATGCTTTTTTTGCAACCCCTTTTCCCCAATACTGTTTATTTCCAATAAAAATTTGATAAACAGCACTCGTTTTACTTATATCTGTTAGATATATATTCCCCACATATTCATTATCTACCAATATTGCACAACGATAATCGTCTTCCTTTGAAATTACTTTTCGTATCCATGCTAATTCCATCTCATAACTAATTTCGTGATTATATACATTACCTGTATATCGAAACACTTCTTTATCATTTCTCCACACATATGAGAATTTAGCATCCTCTTCCATCAAAGGACGGATAGTAACTATTGGTTCCATATATTTAATTTAAATCTTTTATTCCGTTTATAATTCCGTTTATAATTCTATCTATTTGTTTCGAATTACATCTTTGATCTATTGGCAAAGGTAATAGATTGGTTCTTAACTCATATTCAAAGTAATTTTCCTTTTCTACATTAGGCCAATAAGTTGCCACATAAATTCGATTAACAATTAGTCGCTGACGCAATGTAGTATCATCGGTCAAATATGGATATACCATTGGCACTGCATCTTCGTCCATTGTCAAATGTATGCCATTCTTATTTCTTAATTGCTCATCCAATTGCAAATAATTACTTCTACGTAATTGCTTCGCTGATTCATAATCTATTGAGCATAAGATCTTCTCCGTAAGATTAGACATCAAGCGAATAGGATTATCTATCAATGAGTCATCGTTTTTTCTAAACTCACCATATCCCGCCTCTGCCCCTATATCTGCGCGCATCAGTAAGTGTGACATGCGTTGATAGGATTGATCTTGCTCAAACTCCATATCCAATTGAGCATCAGTGTATAAGTACGCTCCATCAGCAACTCCAAAGAACTTACGAGCAGAATAGAATGTATCTATTCCCTCTAATGGTTCTGCAAAAAATGCTTGTGCATTATCTACAATTAGTTGTTTACCATACTGTTCTGCTAATCGATCCACACATCGTTGCTTTAGTCCATAGTAATTGGTATATAGGAACGCCTCTGTTGGTTGTAATTGATAAGTTTCTGCAGGCTCCAATTGCTCGTTAATATGATAATAGGATATTTCAATACCCAGTCGCTTTGCCACATCATAAATGACATGGCATGTATAATAAGGCACATACACCTTTTCATACTTACGTGCACGAAGTACATACTCAAAACAATTAGATCCGCTATTCAATCGTATAGCGTCCTTATGATAATGCTCGCCTTTACGCAACTCTAATTCGAAATATCCTCCTATCGCATCCATATTATTGCACTTCTACATTAATATACTTCTCTATATTCTTAATCACATCGAACATCTCGTCCATGTTGGCATACTTCAAAATCAGCTCTCCAATACAATCCTGAGCATCGCGAAAACGATGGATGGCATCACCTACATGCAAGTCATTTACGAAATCCACCACATGCTTTTTCTCAAACTGCTCATCAAACGAGATACTCTTAAATTTACCGGTTTTATCACTATGCACCATGTAATTCGACCAACACCCTTTCACCGGCATTTCCGTTCTTCCCTTCAATGCGGACAAATCAATCGGATCACCGGCAGCTGCTTGTATTACCCATGTCACCATATTAACACCAGTGGCATGTTCTACCACTTGCGGAATGAGACTACCTCCACTTCTTGCACCTAATTCTAACAGATACACTTTATCATCTTCTCCCACTATAGCCTCTACATTATATGCATTGCTTTTCATTCCGAGTGAAGATATTAGTCGTTGCAGTTGTTCCTCCAAACCCTCGATATACTTATGTTCCATTTGGAACGGCCAACACTCACCAAGCGGAGCAAAATCCTTATCGCAAGACGGGTCATAAAACTCATTGCCCAAACAATGGAACACCAACTTGCCATCTACCGAGAATGCATCACCGCTTATTTGGTGTCCTTTCTTAGTGATAAATTCCTCTATCAAGAATCGTTTGCCTCGACTATAACTTAATGCTTCCTCTATTGCCTCTTGCATTTTACTCCAATCCGTCAGTTTAGTAATTCCTTTGCTACCGCTAGAATCCACCGGTTTTACCATCACCGGCAATGTAAACTCATCTTTATGTGCCAACGCATCTTCGTATTTCACGAATCCCATTGCCTTAGGACAATTAAATCCATGTTCTTGCAAGTATCCACGGAATAAATCTTTGTTTGATAGTATCTCTACCGACTTATACGGACTGGTTGGAAGTCCCATCTTCTCCGCTACATACGCTGCCGTAGGTGCAGCCGGATCGGAAGCGTATGCTACGATGCCATCTATCTTTAACTTCTGCGCCAAAGCCAACACTGCCTCTTTATCTATCGTACTGACATTATGATATTCATCCGCAATCTTATGTCCTGGATTGCTTGGTAGATAATCAGCCGTAATCACATAGCAACCCAATCGCTTTGCCTCTTTAATTGCAAAAGTTTGGTAGAGACTTCCACCTAGCATCAACAACCTTTTCATTTATTTAGTCCTTTCATGAATTCGTCAATACGCCTCACTCCTTCACGGATATAGTCCAAATCACGAGTAAAGGCGATGCGAACATAACCATCACAACACTTACCATAAGTAAGTCCAGGTACAACAGCCACATGCTGCGCTTTGAGGAGAGCTATCGCAAAATCGACACTACTCATTCCAGTACTTGATATATCAACCATCAAATAGAAGGTCGCTTCTGGTTCTGAGCATAATAATCCTTCTATTGTATTAATTCCAGACACAATACATTCTTTACGTTCTGTAAAGATACGAACCATATCCTTACTATAATCTTCATTGCTGCTTAATGCTTCTATAGCAGCATATTGAGAGGGGAGTGGAGCACAAGCTGCAATATTTTCTTGCAGTTTTGTCATAGCCGCGATAATCTCATTTGGTCCTAATACATAACCTACACGATATCCTGTCATGCAGAATTCCTTAGATAACGAGTTTACCAAAATCGTGCGCTCTCGCATTCCTTCTATATGAGCAATACTGTGCCATGGTTGCTTATTGTATATAAGGCATTTATAGACCTCGTCCGCAATCACTATCAAATCATATTTCTTCGCAATTTTTGCAATACCCATTAGTTCTTCCCGACTTAACACGCGTCCTGTTGGATTACTTGGAGTATTAATCATGATTGCTCGTGTGCGTGGAGTAATAGCATGCTCAATATCTTCCATACGGCAAGTCAAATCTGTCACCTTTGGATTATCCACAACAATAGGCTTAGCATGGCACATCGCAACCATCTGAGTATAGTTTATGTAATACGGAGCAGGAATAATCACTTCATCATCAGGATTAAGCAAAGCCAGCAAAGTAAGATAAAGACCTTCCATTGCTCCCACCGTAACCATTATCTCATTATCTGGCGAGTAGGCAAGTTTCTCCTTAACATTGTAATATTTAGCAATTACCTGTCGCAGTTCTAATAATCCTGCATTTTGGGAATAGCGTGTTTTACCTTGCTCTATCGCACGACAGGCTGCAGCCTTAATTGCAGGATGCGTCTGTACATCTGGGTCGCCCAGCGTAAAATCAATCACATCATCATATTCCTTGGCCATATTAAATAACTGACGTGTGAAAGATGTTGTTATTGAGTTTGCTGTATTACTTATTTGGATCATTATTTTATTTTTTCAAGCATTAATTTTTTTTTCTTTTTACTGCCAATAACCGATATACGGCATAAAATATGGTTGCATGATTCCTAGGGTCATATTATTATACTATCTATTACTCGTTTCACATCTTCTTCGCCTACTCTTGCGACGAAAGTTTCATTTTCGATTAGTTTTTGTTTAACTTCCCCCATCAAGTGGGGATGAGTGATATGGGGTGTAGTGGACAAGTAGTGATCAGTACATTTAACCAATCTTATTTATATTTTCTTGTGCCATTATAATAACATCCCTAAGCCGAAGAGTTTTCCATGGATAAATTATACAATCTGTCTCCATGTTGTATTCTGGTATTTTCAATTTTGTGTTTTCTTTTTGAGAATGGTATAGTTTTACCTTAATAGTCATGTCTATATTTGACATTGACACACCTTTACTCTCTGCCACATTTAGCACATACTGCCAAAACACTTTAGAATTATCCAGTTGCTGAATTGCCGTCCCACTACCAGTTTTTAACTCAGTTAAGACAGTATAAATTTTGTCATTATACCAAACCAACAAAATATAATCAACAATTCGCTTTAGATGATATGGATCTCCACTCTTAAAATAAGGAAAAGGGTCTTTCTGATTAGGGTCAATTCGCAATATTTTGTAATAATCTACACCTCCATCATTGATGGGTACTTGTTGAATAATCTTACCTGAATTATTACTTTCAAGTAACTTTATCTGCTCTGTTGGAAAACAGTCCTCATTAAATATATTTTCTACATCATCAATATTCATATCAATCAAAATAGAATTGAGTTAATAAATTTTCTATTTGTTGATTTTGTGTATCAACTACCGCATCAATTGAAGGAACTGAAAATCCTATATCTTCAACCTCTAATTTTTGCACAACTACCTTCTTTGCTCTATTAGTAGGATATGAAAAATAATAAGCATTTACATCTTCTTTACTTACCGATACACCTTCATGATCTGATTTATTTTGTTTCTTATAGACTGCTTTAGTTAAAATAAATTTATTGAATTCTCTAATAATGTAGTCACTATGAGTACTTATTAAAAATCGCAAGCCTAATTTCATCAGTTCTGCTACAATAGAAACAAACAACACTTGGCTATCGGGATGAAAATTCATTTCTGGTTCATCAATAATGACGAGATGATTTCGTTTGGCTTGATACTTTAAATAAAATACAAAACTAGATAATGTTTTTACAATAGAAGCAGTCATATGAATTGGTAATGCTTCTTTTTTTACACGAGTGCCTTTCGGTAAAAAAATCACATCTCCATCTGTCGTCACCTCCACTTTACCATGTAAAAGTTTCTCTTCAATTTGCGTTGCAATTTCATAATACTCTCCCTTTTGTTTTTTTATTGTTGACAAATCGTTCGCTATATTGATAGCATCACGAATCGCTAATGGATATCTTTTAGACCCTTTCTGAAGATATGAAAACGGGTCAAAGGACTTTTTATTTGGCAATTGGAGAATCTCATCGATTAAATTATTTCTACTTAATGATAATTCTCTACTGAAAGTATAAATCGAATTTCTTTCTACAGGTAGAAAATATGGTTTTGAAATATTAAAGTTTAAACATTTAGTTAATATTGAGTTTTGGATGATATCTTTCATTATATTGGACATGAATCGTCCTGTTTGCTCTACTTTCGAATGCAATACAATAGAAACATTACAACCATCTTCTTTTATACACTGACATTCAACATCAAATGCCTTAAATGCAATATTGAAATGTAATGATTTTATGTTTGCCTCTATTTCATCATCATCTATCGGAAAATTAATTTGCACCCTTTTAAACATAAGTTCTGCATCCTCATCTGACAGACCAAATATTTCGTCTATACGATCTTTTACTTCTGCAGATATTTCTAAATACATTTTCTTGATAGCCTTTATACTAATTTCAAATAACCATCTTTCAGTATTAGTCTCTATATCTATTTTTTCTTTTATAAATCCTTTAGATAACGACATTGAACCAAAATTTCGTCGCCAATATCCAGGGGATGACACAATCGTACAAATCGCATATGTAATATACGACATATATGTTTTACCTGTGCCATTACTTCCACAAAAGATTGTCAACGGCTTTGAAAAATCTATAGTAGCATCACCTACTATTCCATAATTAGCGACATGAATTTTCATATATGTTTAATTTTTAGTATTCTACATTGCTTATAATTTTATCGTTAGCATACATCTATTCAGCATAATATTTAATTATCCTTTCACAATAATAGATTACTCGTTTTACATTAATTGCTTTATTACTATTAACGCTTATATCGAATTTTCAAGATTTTTCATGTGTTCATTGAAGATGTAAATATTCCCATACAACAATAGAATTGTATCAATATCTTCAATAAAGTCTCAAAAGAATTCCAAGGAATATACCTGCGATTTGGATTCCCTCTTTCCAACCTATCTGGATACTCTCCCACGAATGTGTCTCGGAGTATTTGACACCGATAGAGATTATAATGCCTATTAAACAACCTACAATAACAAGCCAAGTCAAAATAATCAGCCATTTAGGTTTTTGTTTATGATTATCTGTTTGATTATTTACTATTACATTATTATTCGATACTGTATTATCTTTTGATGTCAAATGATGATTTTGATTACCTGTTGTGACTATCGCTCCTGGCGAATTATTAATGCTAATATTTGGCATATCTGGTATATTAATTGCATCTTTTACTTCTTCTTCCCAAAAAACAAGATGATTAATTCTCTCATTATGTGTCGTAGAAAAAAGAGTTATAAATTTTTGAGATAACTTTTGTATGTTAGTTTGGTCTATTTTAGTTAAATTTTGTTTATTATTTCTTTCGTAATGAACAAACAAACTCCTTACACCCTCAGATGTTAGCATATATAAAAAAATCCTCACCTGCATAACTATAATTTTTAATATATTCTGCTTTAAAATCTTCTAAAACCTTTCCCTCTAAACGAATTACTCTGTTTTTCAATTCCGTTTCCGATAAACTTGTGATCCAAGTGCTAATATCTTTTTTTGTAAAACCGATAAAACTAATGAGAAATATATCTAATACACAACATCGCTTACTCGGGGCTGCTGTAAAGATATTCTCCTTGATTTTTTGGGGTTTTATATCAGTGTTTATCATATACTTATAGAATTATCGCTCACAACCATCTATTGGG
>JAEIGA010008392.1_pt1 | contig 15657 bp, 10 predicted proteins | sample 9270691 | NCBI WGS metagenome assembly JAEIGA01 (sample SAMN17057246, study PRJNA624740) | gut metagenome | biome: biome; isolation source: fecal sample | host: Bos grunniens | place: China: Xizang | collected 2019
TGCGACAACGAGTGTCTCGATATCTTTCTTTGTTGCAGCAAGGCTATGGTCTGCAGCCATCTTAAGGTCACTCTGTACCTTTGTCTTGAGGTCTTCTGCCTCTTTGTGTGCAGCGGCTACGATTGCCTCAGCCTCAGCTTTCGCTTTGGCTACGATCTCGTCTGCCTGAACCTTTGCCTTGGCGAGAATCTCCTCGCCTTCCTGCTTACCTTTCGACAGGCCCTCATTGTAGAGCTTATCTGTCAGTTCTTGCAATTTGTTCTGCATGTTTTTGTTAATTATGTGTTTTTAGTTATAATTTCTTCGAAATTTTATACTTTATCTTGCAAATTTAATAAATATTAACCGACAAATCAACAATATATTTAACTTTGGCGCAACTTTATTACGGATTTTTCAATGGTTAGGCTTATTCACCAATATCCTCTATATATCCTAGTGCTGGTCTTACTGACCGTTCTGCCTGAATTCTCATTGTCCGGGCAGGAGGTCTTGAGGTCTTCCAGGATCCAGGCGAGGGCCAACCGCAAGAATCTGCCGGCACTAGGTGTGCCTTTGAGGAACAGCGGCGAGATTGATCCTGCAGTATGGTATAAGGATGGACTTTGGCGAGGTGCAGACTCATTGAGCGCGCCGCCTTTCTGGGTTACTGAAACTATTGATGTAGAGTCGGTTGTGAAGACGTCGATGCCCTCTGAGATTGTGAGGTTTTGCAGGGAGTGGGTGATGGAAAAGCCACAGGGTCCGGTACATATAGTGACAGGGCCGCTGCGAGATATGCGGTTCGTTGCAGTATGTACAAGAGCACGAAGTTCCCTCAGCTGGAAATCGATCGGATTCATCGTTCCGCGCGAAGGCTTGATGCCGGGCAAATCAGTATGGGACTACAGCTGCAGTGTCAACTGGATAGAATGGTTCATCGGGTACGATCTGTTCCCGAAACTCCCGCCTGCACTGCAGGAACTGGTCGAGGAAATGACCGCCGCCGAGCATCTGTGCTCCTTCATCGAATTCGACCCACTGGAATTCGAAGAACCCGAATTCGATATCGACTACGAATGGGAAATGGACCTGCACGAGATCCAGTAGTCATAAGATGGAGATGCTGGCAGTCCATCTCTACACAAATTATCTGTTTTATGTAGAGATGGTGCTGATTTTTGGTTGTTATGCGGTGTTTTGGACCCCATCTGTACATGGATTCGCCATTTTATGTAGAGATGGTCTGGCCCTGACAATTAAATAAACGCGTAAAGTCTAGAAGCAGGCTTTGAGGATGCGGGTGATGTTGTCGGATTTGCCCATTGTGTAGAAGTGGACGGCTGGAACGCCGTGGGCGATGAGATCCTTGCACTGCATTGCGCACCACTCTGTACCGATCTGATATACAGCGGCTTTGTCGTCGCCTGCCTTCGCGATTTCCTGTGTGAGCTCAAGCGGAATGTCGAGTGAGAATGCTTCCGGAAGGACGCTGACCTGACGGGCTGTAGAGATCGGTTTCAAGCCCGGGATTATCGGTACGTTGATGCCTGCCGCGCGGCACTTTTCCACGAAGTCATAGTAGACCTGATTGTCGAAGAACATCTGGGTGATGACATAGTCTGCTCCAGCGTCAACTTTACGTTTCAGGTTTGCAATGTCGGTCTCGAGATTAGGAGCTTCGAAATGCTTCTCCGGATATGCTCCGACTCCGATGCAGAAGTATCTGTCATTGGTCTCAAGCCCTCTTTCCCTGCGATATGTATTGCTTCCCTGATAGTTTCTTATGCCTTCCACGAGTTCGCTCGCATAGCGGTATCCTCCTGGGGTAGGAGTGAACCTTTTTTCGCCCGACATGCTGTCTCCACGCAGCGCAACAAGATTGTTAATTCCCATGAAAGCCAGGTTGTCCAGCTTGCTTTCGATCTCTTCCGCGGTACTGCCGCCGCAGATGATATGAGGCACGACTTCCACGTCATATTTCGACATGATCGCAGCGCATACAGTTGTCTCACTGATGCGGTTTCGAATCAGGTGCTTTGTGAATGAGCCGTCTGCCTCCTCACGATATTCGAACTCATCGCGATGACTTGTCACGTTGATATATTTCGGACTGAATTCCATGAACGGAGCGATGCTCTCGAGGAGTTCGGTCTTTGTCAAGCCTCTTAGAGGCGGCACAATCTCCAGCGACGGGAATGCTTTGTTGCTGGTGTTGAGTATATCTGTTACTTTCATGTCCTGTATGTTGTAATCTTTGGCTGGAATTGCGTCCAGGGGCTAAATTGGCGTTTTGTGTAACTGCTTGTAGGCCAGTGTTTTAAGGGGTCATGCCTGCCTTCCTTGCCATGCAGGCATTACTATTTAAGTTGCAGATTATCAGTTAGTTATGCTCAACGCTATTTTAAAAGGTGGCTGAGAAAACGGTCTGCGGTCTTTGCATCCATGCCGCGGCGGCGGGCGTATGCTTCGACTTCGGCTTGGCTGATCTTGCGGATCTCCGGATATCTGGCCTGCGGGTGCATGAAGGTGAATCCGCATATGCTGGCCTCCGGGATCATTGCATAGCTTTCTGTCAGCTTGATGCCGAGGCTGAATCTGCCGGAAAGCATGTCGATGATGTCTCCCTTGAGGGTGTGGTCCGGACAGCTTGAGTAGCCGGCTGCCGGTTTGATGACCTTGGCAATGTTTCCGTGTTGGTCAGCTACCGCCAATTCAGTGTCCAGCCACTTCGACGCAGCCTCCGCCAGCGTCATGCGAACTGCCTTTGCGACCATGTCTTCGTATTTGTTGCTGCATGCCGGGCAGCAGCAGCCTTCTTCGTGTGCGGCGTTCTTTGGCTTGACGGTGATTGTGAACACGCCGAAAGGCGAGCGTCTGCCTGAAGACTGTGGGGCAACGAAATCACAAAGCGAGAGTCCTCCAGCTGAGTCGTTCTGTCTCATGAACGGCAATCGGCCATGTTCCCAGATGATGTTCACTCCGTCCGAACAACCCATCATGAACTTTGCAGAAACCATGATCCTGAAGTTGCCCAGTGCCAGCTCGTCCTCTGCATCCTGGCGCAGCTGCATCAGCTCCATTGCCTCAGGGGATGCGCTTCCGTACTTTACGCCCCATATCGCATAGAACATCCTCCAGTCGAAGTATGGAAGTACTTCTGATGCAGGCAGTTCCAAACCGGCGATGTCTGCAGGGCAGGTATCGAGGAACGTTTCCGGTTCGAACTGTCCGGTGTAGTCGGATGGTCCTGCCGGGATGTCTGCAGTGGATTCCGTGGCTATTTCGTCAGGTTCATCCGAACCCTTCTCGTACATGTCTCTGATCTTCTGCTGAGCTGCTTGGCACTCGGCCTCGAACCCTGATGGGTCCATCATATATTTCTTGGCCATCACAGCCGCTGCCGATGCGTCGGCTCCGTGGAATACATGACTATATAAAGGTGCGAGCTTGACTGCTGTGTGAAGCGCTGAAGTTGTTGCGCCTCCGACAAAGAGTGGGGTAGTCATGCCTCTGGCTGCCATCTCGCGGCAGATCTCCTCCATCTGGTAGAGTGATGGGGTGATGAGGCCGCTGACTGCGACTATGTCCGCCCCGATCTTCTGAACCTCGTCCAGGATGGTCTCCTTATCGACCATCACGCCAAGGTCGTGGATCTCGAATCCATTGCAGCTCAGGACGATACCTGTGATGTTCTTGCCTATGTCGTGTACGTCACCCTTGACTGTCGCAAGCAGTATCTTAGGCCTTTCAGTACCTTTGTCATTCTGTCCCATGTATGGTTCGAGAATGCCGACCGCATCCCTCATGACCTTGGCCGATTTGACTACCTGCGGAAGGAACATCTTACCGTCTCCGAAAAGCTTTCCGACTGTCTCCATGCCTGCCATGAGAGGGCCTTCGATAATGTCGATGGCTTTGGTCTGCTTGTCGAGGATTTCCACAAGGTCTGCCTGCAGGTCCTTGGAGTTTCCCTTTATAACAGCATCTGTAAGTCGTTCAGCAGCAGACTTGTGGTGGCAGCATCCGCAGCTGCAGTGGTGGTCGTGGCCGTGGCTGTGGTGCTGCTGTCCGGCCCCATGAGAACCGTGTCCGTCACCATGTTGGTGTTGACCTCCGTCATGGCCGACCTGACCTCCGTCATGGCCGACCTGATCGGCCATCTTCATCCTCGTAGCCTTGTCAATGAGCCTTTCAGTTGCATGCTCATCACGGTTGAAAATCACATCCTCCACGCATTGCAGCAGCTCAGGTTCGATCTCGTCATAGATCTGAAGCATCGATGGGTTCACGATCGCCATGTCCAGACCTGCCTTGATCGCGTGGTAAAGGAATGCCGAGTGCATTGCCTCGCGGACCGGGTTGTTTCCACGGAATGCGAACGAGAGGTTGGATACTCCGCCGGAAGTCAATGCTCCGGGGAGATTGTCCTTGATCCAGCGAACCGCCTCGATGAAGTCAACCGCATATTTTGCATGTTCCTCAATGCCGGTTCCTATTGAAAGGATGTTTACATCGAATATGATGTCGCTTGGCGAAACGCCGGCCTCCTGGGTCAGGAGCCTGTATGCTCTTTCACAGATCTCTATCTTACGTTCATATGTTGTCGCCTGGCCCTGCTCATCAAATGCCATCACGACCATTGCTGCTCCTAATGCATTGATTTCCTTGGCTTTAGTTACGAATGCATCAGGGCCCTCCTTGAGGCTTATGGAGTTGACGATGCACTTTCCCTGTGCATTTTTGAGTCCGGCCAGAAGAGTCTCCCAGTGGGACGAGTCTATCATCAGGGCAGCCTTGGCTACCGACGGATCGTTGGAGATATGGCGCACAAAACGCTCCATCTCCTTCGTGCTGTCAAGCATCGCGTCATCCATATTGATGTCGATGATGCTGGCGCCGTCCTCGATCTGCTTGGCTGCGATCTGTAGGGCTTCGTCGTAGTTGCCCTCTGCAATGAGTCTCGCAAATTTCCTTGAACCGGCAACATTGGTCCTCTCGCCGACGTTTGTGAAGTTGTTGCGCTTGGTGTCGACTGTCACAGCCTCAAGTCCGCTGACTTTTAATTTTTTGTCCGGGAAATTGCCTGTTTTTCCGGACAGCTTTCGCGGCTGGATGCCTCTGACGGCCTCTGCGATTGCCTTTATGTGGTCCGGAGTTGTGCCGCAGCATCCTCCTACGATATTGACTAATCCTCTGGCTGCCATATCCTTGACCTGTGCCGCCATCACCTCCGGGCTCTGGTCATATCCGCCCATCTCGTTAGGCAGACCGGCGTTAGGGTAGCAGCTGACAGCGCACTGGCACCATTTGTTGATGTCTTCCACGAGCGGCATCAGCTCGGAAGCTCCAAGCGAACAGTTTAGTCCGAATGACATGACAGGGTAGTGCTGCACTGCAGTATAGAACGCTTCCAGCGTCTGTCCGGTCAGTGTTCTGCCGCTCTTGTCACCCACCGACACGGAGATCATCACTGGTATTGTCTTCCTGTCCATTACGCTTTCTGCTGTCGCAGCGTCGTGAGGCATTGTGTTGGAGAAGACATGCCACCCCCGGCTAGGGGGTGCCGTAGCGAAGCGCAGGCGGGGGTCTTCGGAAACACATGCATCACGACACTCCATGATACCAGCCAATGCCGCCTTGACATTGAGAGCATCGAAGCATGTCTCGATAAGGAGCATGTCTGCACCGCCTTCAAGCAGCGCCTGAGCCTGCCTGCGGTATGCCTCCTTCATCTGGTCGAATGTATATGGACGGAATGCCGGATCGGATGCGTCCGGCGAGAGGGAAAGTGACTTGGATGTTGGCCCCATGCTGCCTGCCACCCATACTTTACGGCTCAAGCCGATGGATGCAGCAAGGGCTTCTGCCTCGTCTGCTGCCTCGCGGGCCAGCCTTGCACCTTCGCGAGCCATCTGCTCTGCAAATTCCTCGCAGCCGTACTCAGCCTGCGAAATCACATTCGCACTGAATGTGTTGCTCTCTATGATGTCAGCTCCTGCTGCAATATATTCTTTATGAATGGATTTGATTATCTCCGGACGCGTGAGGTTCAGGCACTCGCTGTTGCCTTTCAACTCTTTCGCGCAGCCGGCAAAAGGTCCGCTATGGTAGTCTTCCTCAGTCAGTCCGCGCCTTTGGATCATGGTTCCCATGGCACCGTCCAGAATCAGTATCTTGTCTTCAAATGAAATCATTGTAAAACTAAATCAAAACTTACAAATATACTCATTATTTCTTACTGGTCCTGCTCGTGACGCAAGGTTTTGGGACATTTTTGTTGCGTCGTGGTCTGGGGTGGAGGTGCTGCGTAGCTTACGAGATGAAAGTGTGAAATGTAAGTTGTTGATAGCCAGTGAAAAGCGAAAACTACGTTCAGCCAAAAGGGAGAACGTAGATTGAGTAAGTGGTTGTGGTTCAGTGTGTTGTGTTTTGCGGGTTTATGCTGGGTCGACATCCAGAGATATGTGACCGATATATTTCTCGGACTTTTCGAATTCGTTGACGATCCCGCGCAGGGCGGTCTTGTGACCTTTCAGGTTGCGGTCCTTGCGCAGGCTTACGCGGATGGTGCGGATGTGCTGTTGCGCAATCTTGTCAATGACAGGAGTATAAGGACCGGTTACGGGGCTGGATTCCAGAGCCGTACGTCTGACGTCAGAAGCGCCGAAGTGTCTGCTGATCTGTCCGGCGAGTCTGCTGGCCATCCTCTGTGCTCTGTCTTCAAAGTTGTCCTTGATGGTGATCTCGATGATACGACTGAATGGCGGGAAGTTGAAATCCCTGCGCTCCTGCATCATTTCGTCAGTGATTCCGTTGTTCAGCATTGAACTGCTGAGACGGCTGTAGACAGGGTGTTCCGGTTGTGATGTCTGGATGATGAAGAGTCCCTTCTCCGAGCGTCTTCCACAGCGGCCGCGGAACTGCTCTAGCAACTGGAGGGCCTTCTCGTCAGCCCTGAAGTCATGCATGCCCAGAAGTGTATCTGCGGCAAGGACGGCTACGAGTGACAAGTTGCTGAAATCAAATCCTTTGGCAAGCATCTGTGTCCCAACAAGAATGTCGATCTCTCCGCGCTCAAAATCACGGATTATCTTGCTTGCGACGGTCTTGTTTTCGGTTGTGTCGCTGTCCAGCCTCGCAATGCGGGCGTCAGGAAAGAGAAGCGATGCTTCCTCTTCGATCTTCTGTGTTCCGGCTCCAAGAGGACTGAGGTTTCCGCCACATTTTCCGCATGCAGGTGTGTATGATGCCCTGTGGCCGCAATAATGGCATGCCAGGAATTCTCCTGTGCTTCCTTTGTGCAGGGTGAGGCTCACGTTGCAGTGCGGACATTTGACGATCTCTCCGCAGCCTTCACATTGCACGGCGGTTGCCCATGCGCGGCGTGAACGCAGAAGCATGACCTGCCTGCCTTCGCCCAGGGTCTTTCGGATACTTTCGATGAGTTTTCTTGAAAAACTGCCTTCCATGCCTTTCTTGCGTCTCTCGGCCTTGGTGTCAATTATCTGAATCTCAGATGATTGCCCTCCATGGTATCGTTCGGTAAGGCATACATATGAATGCTTGCCGTACTGGCAGTTGTAGGTTTCTTCGAATGACGGGGTGGCGGAGCCCATGATTACGTTGCACTTTGTCCTTTGGATTGTGGCAAGCATGAGGGCTGTGTCGCGGCCGTTGTATCGTGGGGCAGGGGAATCCTGCTTGTATGAGCTGTCGTGCTCTTCGTCTATGATGATGAGCCCCAGATCATGGTGGGGCAGGAACAGTGATGAACGTGTTCCTAGCACGATATATCCTGAAGAGGAATTTCTGATAAGCTCGGCGGTGTTTCGACGACTTGCTGCGCTCTCACCGGAGTGGAAGACAAGAAGCCTGTCGCCGAAATGTTCGGACAGTCTGTCCTGAAGCTGGCGACTGAGGGCAATCTCAGGTACAAGATACAGGACGCCACGTCCATTGGCCAGAGCTTCAAGGGCAAGCTTAATGTATATCTGAGTCTTGCCAGAGCCGGTGATTCCGTGCAGGAGTACTGGTTTGCCGGCTTCAAATTCTGATCGTATTTGCTCGAATGCAATGTTCTGAGCCTCAGAAAGTACGATGTCGGAAGCCTGGCATGCCGTAAAGCATGCGTCGCCTTCGGCTGTCCTGTCTGCATCCGTCCTCTCGAAGTCTTCAATGGCTTTCAGGACGGTTTCCAGCTCTCTGCTGATTCTTGAGATCCCATCGAGGTGCCCGGCGTGAGCCTTCGTGCCCGGGCGGCTCTTTGCCAGCAGTTCCTTCTTGCGCTCCAGTCTCTCCTGTACCTTTTCTGCCTTCGCCTTCATGCTTGACAGCATGCGTTCGCGGCTTGCGCGTGCCTTTGCCAGAGCAGCCGCACGAGCCTCTTCCAAAGAAACCTTCATGGCAGGATAGGCTGCCTTATAGACTTCTCCAACAGTACAAAGGTAATAATCCGCAACCTGTCTCCATAGCGTGATTTCCTCTTCACGAATCCTCTCCAGGTCCTTCTCTACGCCCAGAATCGGCTTCACCTTGCCCGGCGCCACGTCAGGCTGTACATCGACAGCACTCACGACTGCTACGTATTCCTTGTTTGAAAACACCACCCTTACCCTGTCTCCGACATAGACTTCCTCAGAAGCAACGTAGAAGGGCTCCCACTCAAGCTTGAGCGGGATTATGACCTGTATGTATGAGCGGTTTTCCATTAAAGTTCCTCAATCCTGTTTCCTTGTGCGAACCATTGCCCGATGATGTCCACATACTTGAGATTGTGCATGTCGGTGCCGTACATGGTCACAATGCCCTCGTCAACCAATGCGCGTGCCCTGTCGCGTGCGGCAATGCCGTAAAGGCCGGCCAGCGAACCGTAGTTGCACTGTATCACGACTCCTGCATCGACAAACTCAAGAAGTTCCTTGTGCGACAGGTAAAAATAGCGCTCCGGATGTGGCAGGATAGGGGTCAGGCCCATCGCAAGAAGCCTCCTGAATTCCTCAAGCGGCTTTATGTCCTGCATCTCTTCGCGGTGCGAGATCGGCAGTTCTGTCAGGATGTATTTGTCCTCGATCGGCATGATCCAGTTCTTTTCCAGAACCTCCGGCCAGGTCTCGGGCACGAGCCTGTATTCGGCGGACATGGCCAGGGATATCTCTCCTCCCACCGCCTCCTGCAGCTGGTCGAAAGCACGCCTTATCGTGTCGGGTGTGTTTCTGTATGCTGCATTGATATGCGGGGTGCATGTGATCTTTTCAAAGCCCCATGACTTCATGGCAGAAACAAGCTCCACGGCGTTCTGCAGTGAAGTCGCTCCGTCATCAAGACAAGGCAGTACATGGCTATGATAATCAATCTTCATTACTGAATCATCTTAAGTAATCCTTCATATACAAGATGCACCGGAAGACCCATGATGGTGAAGTATGATCCCTCAATCTTTCCGATGCCGGTATAGCCTATCCATTCCTGTATGCCGTATGCACCGGCCTTGTCAAACGGCTTGTAGTTGTCTATGTAATATTCTATCTCGCTGTCAGTTAATTCTTTAAAATGGACAATTGCAGTATCGCTTAAAGTATTGCAGCCGGAGCAGTCACGCAGTGTCACAGCTGTGATCACCTTATGTTCGCGGCCAGACAGGCAGCGAAGCATGTCTAAAGCCTCCTCGCGTGAATGCGGCTTGCCCATGACCCTGCCTCCGCACATGACCAATGTGTCGGATGTGATCAGAATTTCGTCGTCCGAAAGCTCGCGATGGAAGCCGTACGACTTGCCCTCTGACAGCACTTCGGGTATCCTTTCAATAGGTGTCGAAGGGTCATAGGTCTCCTCAAAGCTGTTGCGTGTGTCGACTTTAAATTCAATGTCCAGTCCGGCCAGCAGTTCCTTTCGGCGTGGGGAGTTGCTGCCAAGTATTATCTTTTTACCGCGTATGTCCATTTATAGCAGAATTTTCGGTTGCTAAGGTACATATAATTTTGCATAGGCGCGAAAATAATGTTATTTTTGCTAGGATATATAGGGTAAGCCCTTCAAAGAAAGACGATATGGCGTTTTTGGAAGAATACACATTGCTGGATGAGATCGGACAGGGCGGCTTCGCTACTGTCTACAAGGTGCGTCACAATGAATTAGGCTACATCAGGGCCCTTCGTGTAATGAATGCAGTCATTGCGCGCGGCACCGAGGACAAGACATATCAGCGATTTATCGATGAGTGTAAGTTGCTTATGCGCATCGGTAATGGAAATCACCCGAACATCATCCACATAAGCCGTGCTCTGCTTAAAGAGCAAAGGGCTGCAGTGGAGATGGACTATGTCGATGGAACTGACTTGACCAGATATGTTGCAGGTTGTGATGGTTTTGTGCCGGCTGATGAAGTGATCAGGCTTCTTAGACAGATGTCGAGCGCATTGGCGTATTGCCATGAGGATATATACCGCTTCTGCATGGATCGTGTGGAAGATCAGCTGCAGGATGACCCTGAAGATGGTTCGAAGGTGCTTTTGGATGAAGAAACCCGTGCCAGACTTATTCAAAAATACAGGGTCATACATAACGACATTCATTCCAACAACATCATTCGACGTGAGGATGGAAATTATATTCTTCTAGACTTTGGACTCGCTGTCCAAGGCGAGGATGTTGTCCGCAGCAGCCGCCGTTCCGATGGCGCTCCGGAATTCAAGGCGCCTGAGAAATGGGATGGTGATACGGAACTTACTACGCAGTCGGATATTTACAGCTTGGGTGTAGTTCTGTACGAATTCCTGGCCGGCAGGGTGCCGTTCCCCCTTTCTCCGCAGGAAGCGCTTTCAGCAAAGGCGATATATCTTCTTGGTGAAGATCATAAGACAAAGACTCCGGATTCAATATTTGAACTGAGGAAAGCGGCATATGAAAAGTCTCATCCGGGAGAGACTTACGATTGTCCGGATTATCCTTTGTGGCTTGAGGAAGTAATCATGAAGTGCCTGGAGAAGAATCCTGCTGATCGTTTTGCAAGCGGCAAGGAACTCAATGACTATGTATGCGCATTGATGGAACAGGAAAGCAAGGTTATGGTCGTTCCTCTTGAAGAAGACGAAGTGCCTGTTCAGGTCCCTGTTGCTGAAACTGATGATGCTCCTCAGCAGTCATTGCCAAGTGAGAAACAACGGAGGTGGGCAAAAGTCAACTGGTTGCTGATAGCGTCTGTGGTATTGGCGCTGGGTGCAGTCATCTTCGGAGTTTTCAAGATTGTTGAAGTTAATGCCATAAAGTCAGATTTCGATATTTTCAGACAGCAGGCTTCACAGACGGAAAAGTCTCTTTCTGAGGCATTGGAAGATGCCCTTAAGCCAGTGGTTCCTCTGAATGAAAGCCATCCTGCGGTCATTTACCTGAATGATAACCTGAGGTTGTCCCGTTCCGAAATGGAGGCTATTCCTGAACTTCAGGGACTCTGGGATGCTATTAATACATACGACTATGAAGCATATGTGTCATATTTCCCTTTGCTTCAGAACTCGGACGGTTATCTCCAGACCATGATGCGTATGAGATCCAGTAGGGAAACTCTTGAATCCTTGATGAATTCCGGCGAGACTTATGTGGACCTGGATAGTGGTGATGAAAAGATCCAGATGATTTCATATCTGTTCAGATTACTTAGATATTAACCAGACATAACTATGACAAACACAAACGAACAAAAGATTCTTGACATTCTGAAGGCTCAGAAAGAGTACTTCAGGACAGGGGAGACGTTGGAGATCTCCTTCAGAAAAAAGATGCTTGGAAAGTTCCTCCAGGCTATGGAAAAATGGGAACAGAAGCTTGCTGATGCACTTTGGGCAGATCTTCACAAATCCTATGAGGAGGCATATCTGACCGAGATCAGTATTGTGAAGGGTGAGATCGCGAACCATAAGAAGCATGTGAGAAAATGGTCACGCCGCAGAAGGAAGAGTTCTCCTCTGAAGCTTTTTCCTTCGAGGAGCTATGTCGTGAAGGAGCCGCTTGGTACAGCCCTCATCGTATCACCATGGAACTATCCCGTCCAGCTCCTGCTGAATCCGCTCGTTGGAGCGATATCTTCCGGATGTACTGCGGTTCTGAAGCCGTCTCCATACGTACCGACAGTTTCAAAGGTCATCGAAGAGATGATTCAGGATACATTTGACGAGAAATATATTGCAGTTGTTCAGGGAAACAGGGAGGTGAATGCAATCCTCTTCGAGCAGCGTTGGGATGTGATCTTCTTTACTGGAAGTCCTGCTTTGGCAAAGACCGTGATGGCTTCGGCAGCGAAAAATCTGACTCCGCTTGTACTTGAACTCGGCGGAAAGAGTCCATGCATCATCGACAAGACTGCAGATATCAGCCGTGCTGCAAAGAGAATCGCCTGGGGAAAGACCCTGAACAGCGGTCAGACCTGCATTGCACCTGATTATATCCTCATCCACAAGGATGTGAAGGATGCATTCGTGAAGGCATTTGCCGCAGAGGTGAAGAATCTCCACGGAGAGGATGTGTCGAAGGACAAGCATTATGTGAGGATGGTCAATGACCGTGCGTTCGAACGTGTCACAGGCTATTTCAAGGACGGAAAGATAATTTACGGAGGCGGAAGCGATGCTGCAACAAGATATATTGAGCCTACTCTCATCGAGGATGTGCCGCTTGATTCTCCGCTCATGACAGAGGAGATCTTCGGACCGATATTCCCGATCATTGAGCTGGATGATTCCTGCAAGGGGTTCCGTGAGAAGGTCATCGATTTTGTCACAGAGCGTGAGAAGCCGCTGGCTTTCTACTACTTCGGAAAGGAGTCTGACGGATGGGAGATGGTGCGCAGGACTTCGTCCGGCGGAGGCTGCATCAATGATGTGATCATGCATATCGCCAACGAGAACATTCCGTTCGGCGGAGTCGGAAACTCAGGCATGGGACGCTATCATGACCGTGACAGCTTTGAGGCCTTCAGTCATACGCGCTCAATTGTGGCAACTGGCACATGGATTGATCTGCCGTTCCGCTATATGCCGTATAAGATGTTCTCTTTGGTGAAGAAGCTGTTATAATTTTTAGTATATTTGATGATTAAACATATTTGATATGGGAACAGTTTTATTGAAAAACATTGCAGCAGAGGGAGTTGCCTCTAATATTCTTATTGAGGGGAACCTTATAGCCAAGGTTGTGCCTGCTGACGTTGAAATAGCTGTGCCGGAAGGTGCTGAGGTCGTGGACTGCACAGGAAAGGCTGCATTCCCTGGCTTTGTCAACATGCACACTCACGCAGGTATGGCCCTGATGAAGGGAATAGGTGAGGACATCGCTTTCCATGAGTGGCTGGACAAGATCTGGCAGGCGGAAGAGCACCTGGATGAAGAATATGTGTATCATGCAACTAAAGCTGCATGTCTTGAGATGATCAAGACAGGAACGACATCTTTCAATGATCAGTATTGGAATATGCCGATGGCTTATAAGGCAGCCATGGACCTTGGCCTCAGACCGGCTTTGTCTTATGTGGTTCTGGATAAGAATGATCCAGAGGAGTCTGAGCGTCAGAAGGCTCAGTGCCTCCAGATGTACGAGATGTCCAGGGAGTGGGATTCCAAGGCGCAGTTCCTGATCTCGATCCATGCCATTTATTCGGTAAGGGAGCCTATGATGCTCTGGGCAGTGGATTTTGCCCGCGAGCGTGGCCTGAAGATCCACATTCATATTTCAGAAACACGTAAGGAGGTCGAGGACTGCATGAAGGAGCACGGAATGTCTCCTGTGGAATATCTCGACAGTCTTGGGGTTCTCGGACCTGATGTTATAGCAGCGCACACATTGTGGCTTTCGGACAACGATGTGAGGATCCTTGGTGAAAGGGGAGTTACATGCGTTCATAACATCAATTCAAACCTGAAGCTGGCTTCCGGATACCGTTTCCTCTATAATGAACTCAAGGCTGCAGGAGCTAATGTGTGCCTGGGTACGGACGGATGCGGATCTTCAAACAATCTTGATATCCTTGAAGCCATGAAGACCTCTGCAATAGTCCAGAAGGCATGGCGTGACGACCCTTCGGCAATGCCTCTCGACGAACTTGCCGCTATGGTGTCTACAAATGCCGCCAAAGCATTGGGCATCAATGCAGGAGAGATCAAAGAAGGAATGTTGGCAGACATTCTGATCATAGATATCGACAATTACCAGTTCCTTTCTCCGGCAGGATTCCTGGCGAACCTGGTATACTCGGCACATTCTGACTGCGTGGACTCTGTCATCTGCGACGGAAAGTTCATTATGCGCGGCCGAGTTGTCGAAGGAGAAAAGGAGATTATTGATAACGCCAGAAAACAAATGTACAGAGTATGGATCCAAGAGTAGAAAAGATCATGACTGCTGCAGATTATATCGCAGCGAAACTTGATGGTAAGAAACCGTTTGCAGGTATCGTTCTGGGCAGCGGCCTTGGAAAACTTGCAGAGAAGATAGAGAATAAGATAGTCATTCCTTATAAGGAGATACCGGGATTCCCTGTTTCTACAGCGGTGGGACACAAGGGTAACTTCATTGCTGGTGAGCTCGGCGGAAAGTTCGTCGTTGCGATGCAGGGACGTTTCCACTATTATGAAGGCTATCCAATGGAGCTTGTGACTCTTCCGATCAGGGTCATGAAGGTGCTGGGCATACAGTATCTCTTCGTGTCAAATGCTGCAGGTGGCGTGAACTTCGATTTCAAGGTGGGTGACCTCATGGTTATCACAGACCACATCAACCACCTCCCGAATCCGCTCGTAGGCCCTAATATGGAGGAGTTCGGCCCGCGTTTCCCAGACATGACCCGTCCTTATGACAAGGAGCTCCGCAGAAGAGCTTTCGAACTCGCAGCAAGACACTGCATCGAGCTCAAGAGCGGTGTGTATTTCGCCGGTACAGGTCCTTCATACGAGACCCCGGCCGAGTACAAGTACTTCCGCCTCATCGGAGCTGATGCTGTGGGAATGTCTACTATTCCGGAAGTTATTGTTGCACGTCATTCGGACATTCCTGTCTTCGGTATGTCAGTCATCACAAACGAGGCGCATGACGACTATGCAGAGGACTATGTAAATGACGGAGATGACGTTGTTCAGGCAGCTGATGCAGCGGCAGACAAGATGACGCTCCTTTTCTCAGAAATCATCAGATCGCTATAATGAGAATCTTTAAGAATATCATGGTTGCAGTATTGTGTGCTGCAACCATTTCATGTACAGACCTCAAGCCTCTTGAGGATGATATCGCAGACCTGAAGGATCAGCTGGCGCAGCTTCGCGGCCAGTGCGAGTCGATGAACGAATCCCTTGATGCTCTTGATGTGGCTTTGGCTGCGCTCAAGAACAGGGATTACGTGACCTCTGTGGATGTCATCAAAGGATCTGACGGCAAGGTGACCGGATACACGATGACTTTTGTCAATCTCCCGACCATCACTATATGGCTTCCGGAGGAGGGTCAGGGTACAGATCCGGCTGACGTGCCCGTGATTTCAGTCAAGATGGGCCAGGACGGCGTGTATTACTGGACATGCGACGGAGAATATATCACAGATGAAAATGGCAATATGATCCCTGCCGGCACAGAAGGCCAGACTCCTAAACTCAAGGTCGAGGACGGCAAGTGGTATGTGTCATATGATGGAGAGAA
>JAEIGA010008393.1_pt1 | contig 15656 bp, 13 predicted proteins | sample 9270691 | NCBI WGS metagenome assembly JAEIGA01 (sample SAMN17057246, study PRJNA624740) | gut metagenome | biome: biome; isolation source: fecal sample | host: Bos grunniens | place: China: Xizang | collected 2019
GGTGCGTATGCATACAGCTGGGAAAGAGTGACCAATACTTGTGAAGAATGAACTTTCCTCTGGAAGTGTGCCTGAATCTGACACCACGGCAAACGCATTCATCTGTAAGCAGTTGTAATCGTGGAATCCTAACGGCTCATGTTGAATGACTCTTGGGTCTAATTTGAATCCTGATGCTGCCAATCTGTTGCGGGAACGTGGATGACAGCTGTATAATATCGGCATATTGTATTTTTCTGCCATCGCATTTATTGCATTGAACAATGATGTGAAGTTTTTCTCTGTATCAATGTTTTCTTCACGGTGTGCAGATAATAGGATATATTTTCCTTTTTCCAAGCCTAATCGCTGATGCACGTCGCTTGCTTCAATATCTGCCAAATTGTTGTGCAGCACTTCTGCCATAGGCGAGCCGCTTACGTATGTGCGCTGAGGAGCGACGCTACTTGCATTTAAGTATCTTCTTGCGTGTTCTGAATAGCATATGTTCACGTCGGAGATGATGTCAACGATACGACGGTTGGTCTCTTCAGGAAGACATTCGTCAAAGCATCTGTTACCTGCCTCCATGTGGAAAATAGGAATGTGTAAACGTTTGGCACCTATAACACTCAAACATGAATTTGTGTCACCAAGGACGAGAACTGCATCTGGCTTTATCTGAACCATCAACTTATAACTCTTGTCGATGATGTTTCCCATAGTTGCGCCAAGGTCATCACCTACTGCGTCTAAATATACTTCCGGATCAGCTAATTTCAAATCTTTAAAGAAAACACCGTTAAGATTATAATCGTAGTTTTGTCCTGTATGAGCAAGAACCACGTCAAAGTATTTTCTACATTTATTTATTACTGCTGCAAGACGAATGATCTCTGGACGAGTACCGACTATAATCAAAAGCTTCAATTTACCATTTTCGGCAAATTTGACACTATTATTAGTTTTAGTATTCATAATCATGTTCTATTTGACCACAGATTGCTCAGATTGCACAGATATTCGTATAATCTGTGTAATCTGTAGTTTCTATTATTCAATTTACATAACGTTCATATCTTAAAGATGTCTCACCAAAATTGATTAGTAAAGAATGTTCTAATCCAGAAGCATGCAAATAATTTATTACTTGTGCTCTATGAATATCATCTAATTCTTTTACAGCTTTCAGCTCAACGATATACTCGTCATAACACACAAAATCAGATTGAAATACATGTTGCAGTTCAACACCTTTATATGCGATTTTAAACATCTTCTCTCGTTCATACGGAATGTTACGACGTTTAAATTCAACTTCTAAAGCATCTTGATAAACTTTTTCCAAAAATCCAGCACCAAGTACTTTGTGAACTTCCATACATGCTCCAATAATGGCGTAAGACTTTTTGTCTCTTTCTTTTAATCCAAATTCTTTTAATAAATCCATATTTCAATAAATTTTGGTATTAATTGATTCTATTTTAACCACAGATTACTCAGATTACTCAGACTTTTAATATAATCAGATTGCTCAAAGTTCATACAATCTGTGTAATCTGTGTTTTTTTATACTACTTCAAAATAAGTGTCAGGTCTGTTTGGGTCAAACGCTTCGTTAGCCCACATGACTGTCACTAGGTTTTCGGTTTCTGAAAGGTTAATGATGTTGTGTGTATATCCTGGGAGCATGTGGATAGCTTCAATCTTGTCACCGCTCACTTCAAATTCTATTATCTCGTCAGAGTCGATTTTACGTTCTTGAATAAGTCCATGACCTGATACAACAATGAAGAATTCCCATTTCGTATTATGCCAATGCTGACCCTTGGTGATTCCTGGCTTTGAAATATTGATAGAGACTTGTCCAACATTCACAGACTTAATAAGCTCTGTAAAACTGCCTCTGTCGTCAACGTTCATCTTCAAAGGGAAAGCGACTTTTTCTTTTGGAAGATATGAGAGATATGTCGAATATAATTTCTTGGCGAAAGAATTATAGGAAATCTCCGGAACTACAAGTGTCTGCGGCTGTGACTTGAATGATTCCAATAAGTCAACAATTTCTCCTAAAGTTACCTTATGAGTTATTGGAGCAGCGCAATATTTGCCATTATCGGTTAAGATTGTATCAACACCATCAAATTCACAACGATGTTCTTCACCTTTTAATGCTGCTATCATTTCCTCAACCAAATCGTCAATGTAAAGAAGTTCTAATTCAGTGCTTCTATCATTAACTTGAATTGGCAAATCGTTTGCGATATTATTGCAGAATGTAGCAACGGCTGAGTTATAATTAGGACGACACCATTTACCGAATAAGTTCGGGAAACGATATACAAGAACTTTCGCAGCTGTTTCTTCTGAATATTGGAACATCAGCTCTTCACCGGCCTTCTTGCTCTTGCCATATTCTGACGTGCCGAAACGTCCTGCTAATGTTGCTTGAATGGAACTGCTTATCATCACAGGACAATTGTTTTTATATTTCTTTAATGTGTCGAGTAATGTAGATGCAAAACCGAAATTGCCTTGCATGAACTCCTCTTGGTTCTGAGGACGATTAACGCCTGCAAGGTTAAAGACGAAATCGCAGTCACGGCAATATGCGTCGAGTTCTTCAATGGTGTTGTCGATGTCATATTCATAAATGGCATCAATGGTTATATCGCCATAACAACGAGCTTTGCCGTCTTTTATGTTTTTAAGTTGAGCCACAAGGTTTTTACCTACGAAACCTTTAGCGCCTGTCACTAATATCTTCATAATATATCGTTTTCTGAAATCGGCTGATAAGGACCTTCCTTGACTTCAAATATAACGGAGCCACTCTCCAATACTTCCAAAGTATGCCAAGTGCCTTTAGGAATGTGTACTCCGAAAGTTCCTTCTTCTTGGCAAATGACAAATCTGTCTGTCATATTTTTATCGTCATCATAGAATATCACTTCTATTTTGCCACGGACTAAAATATAAGTCTCGTCAGTATTCTGATGACGGTGTATTGGCAGAACAGTTCCCGGTTCCAAGGCATTGAACAATCTCTGCACTTTACTATCTAACGAATCATGCAGATTATGATTCATTCTCAAACGAGGGCTCTCCTTTGCCTTTTGAGTTATCTTGTCTAAAAGTTCCTTATCTAATTTCATAATTATTCTGATCTTATTTCTCTTGCTTTGCTTCTTGGCTGTAAACCTAAATCTTCACGGATAAAACGCAATTTAAGAAGAAGCTCTTTCATTCCTTCGACATCCAAGCGAGCCGTGTTGTGTGAATGATAATCTTCAATTTTTGTAATTTTTTCATTGCCATCTGTAAAGAACTTGTCATAGTTAAGGTCACGGTTATCGCAAGGGATACGATAGTAACCGCCCATATCGATTGCTTTTGCCATCTCTTCACGAGTTACGAGAGTTTCGTATAACTTTTCGCCATGACGAGTGCCGATGACTTTAACTTCTGTTTCACCGTATTTTGGGTCAACTTTAGCGTATGTCTGTTTCAATGCTTCAGCCAAGACATCAAGAGTAGCTGCTGGAGCCTTTTGTACGAATAGGTCGCCGTTTTCACCGTGAGTGAAAGCATAGATAACCAAATCAACAGCGTCATCCAAAGTCATCATGAAACGAGTCATGTTTGGGTCGGTGATTGTGATAGGCTTGCCTTGTTCCATTTGCTCAACCCATAAAGGAATGACAGAACCGCGAGAAGCCATGACATTACCGTAACGAGTGCAGCAGATTGTAGTCTTGGCGTTTTGTCCAAGCTCGCGACCTTTAGCTATTGCCACCTTTTCCATGAGAGCCTTTGAGATGCCCATAGCGTTAATAGGATATGCTGCCTTATCTGTAGAAAGCACCACAACATTTTTCACCTCATGCTCTATGGCAGAAAGAAGAACATTGTTAGTACCGATTACGTTTGTCATTGTAGCCTCCATTGGGAAGAACTCGCAAGAAGGAACTTGTTTGAGAGCAGCAGCAGCGAAGACATAATCTACGCCGCGCATTGCCACGTCAACAGACTCACGATTACGAACATTACCGATATAGAATTTAACTTTTGAAGCCTGTTCCGGATATTGAGCTTGAAGATGATGACGCATGTCATCTTGCTTTTTCTCATCACGAGAGAAAATTCTGATTTCTTTAATATCGCTATCTAAAAAGCGACGCAACACAGCATTACCGAATGAACCGGTACCGCCAGTGATTAAGAGTATTTTATTATTGAAAATGGACATATTCCTATTTATTTAATAATTCATTATACAAGCCTATATATTTTTCATAGCATTTATCTTTGTCATATAATTTTTCTGCTCTTAGTCTGCAAGATTTAGAAGAAAGAGGATTTGTTTTCATTTTTTCGATTGCTTTAACTAATGCGTTTAAATCTCCTTGTTTCACAACAAAGCCTGTTTCTTCATCTATTGTTTCAGGAGAGCCACCTGTTTTGTATGTTATTATAGGTGTTCCACAAGCTAAAGCCTCCAAGTTTACAGTTGGGAATGTATCTGCATATGTTGGATTAATAAGTACATCTGCTTCCGAATATAATTTCACCAACTCTTGTATATTCTGCGTACGTTGAACACCTACTATACCTGCTGGAAGTTGTTTAATTTGGTCCGCAGATAATCCAACCATAATTATTTCATATTCATCCGACAAAAGTTCTCTAAGATTGAATACATCATATAATCCTTTTGCCTTATGCCACACACTTGAAACAGCCAAAATCTGAAATTTCTTTTTTTCCTTGCTTGATGGCACAAATACATTTAAATCAACACCATTATTAATTACTTTTATCTTTTTATTCTTTAAAAATGATTCTTGTGCAAAATCAGCCAACCACTGAGAAACAGGAACAATAGTAAGATTATTATTACTTGAAAATAAAGTCCTTTTATGGTTATAATTATACAAAGAACGATCTATAATATTTTTTCTCTGAGGACATTTGTTACATCCTATTTTCCATTTTTCACAATTAGAATGAACAAAATGCATACATCCTCCTGTAAACGCCCAACAATCATGTTGTGTCCAAACAATTGGAATATCCGTAGTATTTAAGTATTCAAATAAAATCTTATAATTAAGCCAATGGTCGTGAATATTATGAAGATGGATTATGTCTGGTTTTATCTGTTCTATTTGTTTAATGAATTTTTTTGTAGAAACACGAGAAGCCAAACCCTCATTATCGAAAAGACGATTTTCCAAATAATGTTCATATACATTAAGTCTGCTACCAACTTTTATCAACTTTGACTTTGATGGATTACACATTCTTCCATATGCAATATAGCTCTCCCATCCATGCTCCATCGCCTTAATTCCGATTTGCTCAGCAATTTTTCCTGTTGACCCCCAATTAGCGGTTACATTTATTTGAAGAAGTTTTTTTGGCATAATTTAACCGGTTTTGTTTTACTACATGGTCCTATACTAATAATATCACCAGAGCCACCTGATAATAAATCTCGACATAATAAAATCAAATTCTTAGCAGCATTATTTGGTGACCAAACATTATTTATTGTTTTAACTGCATTATTAGCAATTCTTTTAATTTCAGATGGATTATCTAAAAGATATTTAAGTTGATTTTCTAATGAATCAATATTGCAAGATTTGAAAGTATATCCATTCTCTCCATTTTTAATAAGAAATGGTACTGAACCTATTTGATCAGATGCAACTATTGCACAATTATTACTCATAGCTTCATTTAAAACAGCCCCCCACCCTTCATTCTTATCAGATGTAAATAAGAAAATCTCGTGTTTATACATTGTATCTAATATTTCGGAATTAGGAAGCACCCCGCAAAAGTTCACTATATCTTCGACATCAAGTTTTTTTGTTAATGATTTTATATATTTTTCCTTTTCACCTCTGCCATACATATTGATAACAAAATCATATCCTTTATTTTTCAGTCGCGCAGCAACTTTAATTGGTAATTCTGGGTGTTTCCAATCTATAAATCTTGAACACCACATTATGTTTATTGATTTCTTATCTGTACTATGCTTATTACTATTACACGGAGTATTCATGTTAGACATAAACGGGAAATAGCCCCATTTAAAGCATTTGTTAATATATGATAACATCAAATATTGATCATTTACCGCAAATGCTGATGAACATAGCTTATATATAGGTTTATTTCTAAAAAGAGTATGATAATACCATAAATTCTTTATTAATCTCGGTGAAAACAGATTTTTAAAACCTTGTTTTAACCATCTTTCACCCACCTCAAAAGCTAATTTCCCTATTTTTGCTCTTAGAATACCATATTTTAAAGGTTCTCCAGATCCTGCAAACATTACAACATCCGCCATCTTACATATATCAATGGCTTTATTTTTATTTTGTTGATCTTTCCAAGTTTGTATTAGATATGGTTTAGATGTAAAATCAGGATAACCATTTTTGATAAAACTATTTGGTATTTTTATTGTCTCAATAAAGTAGAATTCACCATTTGTTAGTTTAAATAGTTCGTCAGCGACAGGAACTTGATGATGATTTATAAAATTGGTATAGAATGCAATTTTCATGATAACTTATTTAAGAATGAAATAATTTTTGATACTTGTTTTTTTGATGTTTTGTTTTCTAAAATAAATTTTCTTGCTTTAATTGCCTTTTCTTTCAATTCTTCAGCTGGTTTTTCTAATATTTCATTAATTATTTCCGTTAAAGATTCCACTGTATTATCTTTAGGGGTATAATAATAATCATAATATTCTTCTGGAATTCCTGTTAACTGATAACCAATCATTGGTGTACCTGACAATAAATACTCAATAGTTTTTGAAGGAAATGAATATTTTGTGATAGATACTGAAGGAAGACGAGGGTTAATTACAACTGTAGCATTACTTTGTAATTTTATAACTTCATCATGAGCAATACTTCCTTTATAAATAATTCTTGAATCTTTTTTCGTACATTCTTTGATATAATTTTCCAATTCACCTGAACCACAAATAGTCAATCTAAAATTGATATTATTAGTGTTCATAAAAGCATTTAGCAGATTTCTAATTCCTGCAAATTCTGCCAAAACACCTGTATATATAATTGATTTAATATTATCTTTTTTAAGTTTTATTCTATCTAATACATTTGATTTTGAAATACCTTCAACAATAATATTTTTGTTTTTTGCTTGTGGAATTAATTCTGCCATATATTTTGACAATAAAATAAATCCATCAGTATATTTGTATGAATCCCATATACGTTCTTGTTCAATTCTTGCTTGAATAAATTTTAAAAGCGACAATTTGAAAATAGGATTAGTGGCATCATCAATTAAATCTGTTATTATTGCACATAATTTTATATTATACTTTTTTTTCAAAGGTTTAACAGCTTGCTGCATAAATGCCAGTGCATTATAAGTAATTATGTATATATCTTCCTTTTTGTTTTTTTTCAAATACTTTTTCAAATACCATCTTAATCTCAATAAAAGTGAGAATTCTTTTACGATAGGTAATGTACAATAACTTATGTACTTACCAATTTCTTTGTTTTTATATTTTAGTAAACCGCCTAATGAATATATATGTTTATAATTAGGGAAGCAAGGAATAAAAGGACAAGATATTACATGAAAGTCAATATTATTTTCATAAAGTCCTTCAACAATTCTCCATTGAAATTCATTAGAAGCATATTGTAATTTTTTATTCTGCGTTTTATCTCTATAGAATTCTGTTTTTTCTATAGGATATAACCCTGTTATAAATAATATTTTCATAACATTTTTCTTCTCTCTTTTAATATTGTATTTTCTGTCCCCCATAACATGCAGTATAACAAAAAATGAGTACCTCCATATATAGGTTCAACAAAGCATGATGCAAAAAAACAAACATTCAATCCTAACAACATATATGAAAGAGAGTTATTATATCGTTTTATCAATTTAAACGCTTTTAAAAAACAATCTATTGCCATATATGTTAAAATCGAAAATGGAATGATTCCTGATATACGAGCAACATCCAACCACATATTATGTACATAATTTGTATTTCTATACCTAATCCATCCAAAAGGATAATCTAATAAATTATGGAATGCATTTTTCCATCTAAATGTACGAGACCCCAATGTTGCAATATCCTCTGCATTACGCTCATTATATATTTCTATCAGGTCGCTTGATATAATATCCGAATACCACAAAACTATTAATAATATAGCTATAAGAAAAATTGATGAAAATAAAAAATTTATGTTTTTTAATGATTTATATCCTACAACAATCACAAAACATAATACAGCTACAACTATACCTGTTCTGTTTAATAGAGAGAAAACAGATATTAATGATAAAACAGATAAAGTAAAAAAACAAATTTTTGCAAATTTATTTTTAATTATCAATGTCATTGGAAATCCTATCATCCCAATGGAAAGTGGCAATCCAACCAATGTTGCTGAGACTTTTATCATATCATCTGCAAAAGCAAGACTTCTTGATGCATTTATAATACTTCCACTTGCAACAATATTTCCATATGAAACATAAAAAACATCTATACAATAACAAATAATTATTATCAACCATGCCGTTATTATGTGATATTCATTTACATAGTTTTTAACAAGTTTTCCACCATATTGATAAAAAATGAATGGGGCTATTGCATATAGAACTAATGTTGAAACAGAATAGTTGATACCAGATATAGAAGAAAATAATATATAAAAAAAACTATAAAGAATTATTGTTGTTACACCAACATCTATTTTTTCTCTAATCGTTATCACACAAAATACCAATATGGAAAATACTCCTACCATTGTAATATAACCAAAATTATGATTCATTACTAATGTAACACATAATATTAAAAAAAGGAATCCTCCTCTTTTACAAAATTTTATTATCTCATTCATTAAATTTATATTTTTTAATTGTTGGATTAAAGACGAATCTCATTTACTTTCTTATTAATCTATTGATAATTTTAAATATAAAATCTTTTTCCCATTTAGATAGAGAAATAAAGTATGTACACATTACAAATACAGGTATAGAAATTACGTATGTTAGTAAAATTCGTAAATTAAAATCTAACATAACGCAAATTAACCAACAAGTTACCCCACTTATAATTACTGGAGGTAATGAACGAAATATTACAGATTTACAAAATACTGTCACTGAAAAATCCGAATATTTTCTCATATAAAATATTCTGAGAAGCATAGACAACGTTTCTACTGCTACCATTATAATACAAACCCATATAAGTGACATACTAAAATGTAATCCGATAAGACAAATCGGGAAAATTAAAAGTTTGGGTGTAAATGTCAATAATGTATACTTCCCAATTTTACCCATTGCTCTATTTACAGTTCCTAACCCTGATGACAACATATCAACAATAGTCATAGCAAGAAAGGTACAACCAAACATTTTCGTATTTTCTGGAACATTTACAAGCCATATTTCTAATAAGTATTGCATTTCAAACATAGTAGGAATTCCTAACATTGCAAGTAATAAAAACGAAAATTTACATTCAATTTCAGATAAAAACCACATTCGTTTTCTATCTCCGCTTCCTGTTGAAGCCATAAGCTGAGGTGCTACAGCTGCATTAAATGAAGAACTAACAAAAGATATCATTCCTGCTATTTGTCCCCCAATACCGTATGCTGCATTAATAACTGGTCCATACATTTTGTTTAATACCACTGCCATACCTTGTGTTCGCATTGCTATAACTCCACTTGAATACATTATCCATCCTGTAAATGAAGACAATTCTTTAAAATAGGACAAATTGAACTTTTTAATTTTTGGCAATATGCATTCCTCATATTTAAGGTAACAATATATAGTAAATGCCAATAAATTAAATGTTCTTATAAAAAACATTATCCAACCATACATCAACAATTTATTTCCAAACAATGGAAGAAACAAAACTAAAATAACTTTCAGAACACCATCAATTGTATCAATTATAGAGGTATATACAATATTCTCACGAGATACTAATAACGCTCTGAATGGTGAGGCTATAAAAGATATGTAAACCATTACTACAACTTGTAGATACAATATTTTGGCATCAGAAGTTTTATTTTCTGGAATATTCAAAAAACCTTCAAAAAGAAATGGAGTTAAACCTGCAAGTATTATTGATATAATTAGGCCAGCCAATATGTGAATAATTAAACTATTACTAAACACCTCTTTCAATTTATCAATACTTCCTTTACCTTGATATACTGATAAAAAGCGTTGAGTACTACTAACCAAAGAATTAGTAAGGAATGACAACATACTCACAACACCAGCCACAAGTGCATATATACCATAATCGTCTACTCCTAAATATTCTAGTACTAATCGAGATGAATATAGTGACAATACCATATTTATAATGGTACGTCCATATTGTGCCAAAGTATTTACTATAATTCTGTTTGATGGTTTCATATTTTGCGAATAAATAATATAATTAAGGAAGATTGGATTGAAACTATATCAATAAATATAATTACTTAATAATAACTTTATTCCCAAACAAAATTTGAGTTTCTGGTAGTCTTCCACTATCAAACCCACCACAAGGTGTAAATGTTAGTTCTCCAAAAATGACTTTGCCATTCTCTAAATAAAAGTCCGCTCTAACAAATGGAAATGGTTTTGTAAGTTTTTCTGCATACTCAAACAAGGCTTCATATCCATTCGGTTTGGGAATATTGAAATTCTCTGGAGCATCCTTTCCCTTTTTATTATATCTTTTAAGATTCATTTCTTTGTCAAAGAAATAAAAATCAGGATGTCCTTTACTTCTATTCAAACACACTAATGCACAATCAGATTTTCCATTAAAACAATATAGTTTATAATCAACTGGTAAACATCCATCTTCTGTTTCAATTAACTTCTCACAAATCAACCTTGGTTTAATGTCCTTATATTGTATTTCAGAAGCACCTAAATAGAATGTTTTATGAGTTTTGTACCATTCTTTTAATTTCTTTTTTGCATCTTCTATATCTAATTTAGATTTATCTCTACATATCAAATTATGCCCACAACCAAAATTCCATTTAATAACAAAACTATTGGGTAATAAATCCCATTGTATTTCATCTACAGAACCCCAACTAAAATACAATTCATTAAGAATTTCTTCACATCCACATTGTTTGATATAATCTCTAACAGCAAATTTATCTGCACATTGGGTTATTAATGGATTTTTATAGTAAGTATTGAATTTCAACCATTGTATTTTTTCATCCAAAGTCTGCGGATTTTCTAAATCTATTTTTTTACGAAAACATTGCCAATATCTTATTTTTGTATTTAATTTTGGTGAAATTAATGTTGTGTAAGTAATTATTCGATCTATTAATTTTGATATTGTTTTTTTCATTTTATTACGTATTAGCGAAACTGTATTTTATTTAAAAACTAATAGCATTTATCACATCTTTTACCGTAATTTCATTCTCTGGTTTATCTAATAAATATGAAATTGTTCTCGAATTTTCTTTGAAATTTTCACCAACAAGAGAAGATGTTAATGTCATTATAGACTCTGCGATTGATGTATCTATTCCAGCAATTTTACCCAAGGATACAAATAAACCAAGTCCCATTGGTACATCTTCATAAATATATCGATGTTTAAGCAACATAGGACCTTTATTAGATGATTCTGCAAATGATTTAAAAACCTCCATCGCATCAATAGATAAATCTTCTTCATTTCTCCATTTTGCAGCCTCGAAATAATTTAAAGATTCACAACCGTATGCGTTCAATACTTTATTTTTTTGAATATCAAAATCTTTTATTACATTTACCACAGAATCTGTGAAAGCCTCTCGATACATCCAAAATTCACCCTTTGAGTATTCTATTCTTGAAGCAGAGAATGTCATACCAATAGTATGCACTATCATATTAGGATTATGTAAAGCTGATTCTAATATATTTTTTCTTGTATATTTTGTATTCTCAAAAAAAGATGATAGTAGATTCAGGACATTATTTGTTTCGGATAAAGGCAAAACAGAAATAGCATTCCTTGGATTGTAAAATGTAATTTTAACATAACTATTATCCATTATTCTACCATTATAAGCAGTTGTTTCCCATTCACTATAAATAACATTTTTATTTATGAACTTCTTAAATATTAAACTACCCATATATCCAGGTATAATTACAATAATTTGTCCATCTTTTACGTAAGGAGCTATTATCTTTGCTACTGACTCTTGTTGTAATGTTGTTGTAGTAACAAAAATAATTTCGCCAAAAGAAATCGCTTTTTCCACATCTCTTGTTGTAAATTCTGGTTTAGCAAAAAAAGATGTATTAGATGTAACATCTTTGACATGATATCCACCTTCATTTACTATTATATCGTAAAAGGAATTATTTGTATTATTAGATGTTTTTAGTAAACAAACTTTATGTCCTTTTTGAATTAACTTTGCAGCATGTATTAAACCTGAATTTCCACAGCCTACAATTGTTATGTTCATGATACTATTAATTTATTCGTTATTTAAGGATATATTAAATTATATTCTCCGGCATCTATTATCTTGTAATTTTATATTGCCTAGTCGTAAATTATAATTTCAAAATTTATTTTTTAATGCACTAAAAAAGTCTATAATAGTATTACTATATCCATAATTTCTGATGAAATTAAACATATTACTTAAATGATAATGATAAAGAAAACTTCTTTTATTTTTTTTAACACTATTTTTTTCTTCAATAAATGTATCGTATAGAAAAATTTGCTGTCCTTTTTCGTTATTTAGTACATTTAATTCAATTGGTCTATAATTTAAAGCATATGATTTTATTATTTTATAATCTCGTATTTCGGTTGTTAACCAATAATGTTTTTTTAAACGATTTTTCCATTCTCCCTGCAAATCTATACAAAGTTCATCAAATGTATAACCTAAATATTCATATAAACTTTTATTTTCAAAAAAACCGTCATAATAAATAGCCTTACCTCCAAACTCTGGAAGAATAAAAAATTCTTTTTCTCCATTTTGTATAGGGACTTGCCATATTGCATTTGATAAACCATCATTGTGTTCACCAGTATCACTAAAATTGGTTGTTAAGGAAACGTATGGATGTACAAAATATTTATTTTCTTCTATACAGTAGCGAGTATGATATTTTAGCCATGATTTATTTCCCCACATACAAATCCCACGAGGCAAACTATCTATAACTGGAAAGTCTTGATGTTCCTTGTACCATTCATAAAACTTGTTCCATGAATCTCTCATCCACACTTCACCCCATGACATTGCACAATTCATAAAATACACATCATTTTCATCCTTTTGAGGAGTAAAAGGATTTCCTGTTTCATAGTTTACAGAAAAGCTATAAAGGCTTATACCCGCAATACCATCAAATGTATGATACTTTTCTACTGTTTGTTTTACATATGTATAAAAACTCCGAGAAACAACAATATCATCCTCCAATACCACAATCGCATCAAATATATCAAACCACTTCCCAAGACTCATCATGTGTTGTTTCAATCCAAAATTTACATCATGTTTATCAACTATCTTATTTCCGTATTTCCATACATACTCATCTGCAAAACATTCTACAATATCAGTATCACTTTTATCAATACTCAATATCAAAGATACATTATCCCCATTATAGCATGCTTTTTCCAAAGATGCCAACAATCTTTGTATGGATGTTACTCGATTATATGCAACTGCTACTATTGCTATTTTCATATTTTATTTTTTATAAAATCATCTATATTACAAAATAAATCAGAATGCTTCTCCAACCAAACATCTGATTTATTCCACCACTGAATTTCTAATAAATATTGTATTTGATTTTCTGTAAAACGATATTTAATTACTTTAGCAGGCACTCCTCCTACAACAGCATAAGGTGGCACATCCTTTGTAACTACAGAACCCATTGCAATAATAGCACCATCTCCTATTTTTACACCTCCTTTGATGATAACATTTTCACCTATCCAAACATCATTGCCAACAATTGCATTATAACCATCTATTTTAAGACATTCATTAAACTTATTTTCCTTAACATATGTTTTTCCATTTTGCTTCAATGTACTAAAAAATGAAGGTGATGTTGAAACAAAAATTTTTGATGGATGGGTATTTGCAATAACTTTGACATTAGACGCTATAGAGCAAAACTTACCAATTTTACAATTTATTAAACTCGAATTGACACCAATATAAGTATTACGTCCTAAGACAGAACTTGATACACAAGAACCAATTCCAACCTTATTAAAGCCTTCAAATTCTGTTTCACTATTAAAAAGAGAACTAGCCGAAACAAATACATTTTTCTTCTTTAATAAGATAGATTTATAACACCTATATATGTACTTTAAAAATTGTAACATTATGTTATAATTTGAAATTATGCTATGCCTATTTAGATCTTTAATCTCTTTTGAAAATATCTCTTGTATAAACTTTTTCTTGAACATCGTCAAGGCAAGAATCGTATCTGTTGGCGATAATAGCCTGGCTTTGTTTCTTGAATTCTTCTAAGTTATTAACGACCTTGCTTCCGAAGAATGTGCAGCCATCTTCTAATGTTGGTTCGTAAATAATAACTTGTGCACCTTTAGCCTTAACTCTCTTCATCACGCCTTGGATTGAACTTTGACGGAAGTTGTCGGAGTTGGATTTCATAGTCAAACGATATACGCCAATTACACAGACTTGTTCTTGTGATGTGTTGTAATTGCTGTTTTCACTATAATATCCAGCCATTTTTAGGACTTGGTCTGCGATAAAATCTTTTCTTGTTCTATTGCTTTCAACAATAGCGGACATCATATTTTGTGGAACATCGGCATAGTTTGCCAATAATTGCTTCGTGTCTTTTGGTAAGCAATATCCGCCATAGCCGAAGCTTGGGTTGTTATAGTGTGTTCCAATTCTTGGGTCCAAACAAACACCTTCAATGATTTGCTGTGTGTCTAGGCTTTTCAATTCTGCGTAAGTGTCAAGTTCGTTGAAGTAACTTACGCGAAGCGCTAAATATGTGTTGGCAAAGAGCTTGACAGCTTCAGCTTCGGTGCTACCCATGAAAAGGACTGGCACATTCTGTTCGATAGCACCTTCTTTGATAAGTTCAGCGAATTTCTTTGCCTTTGCTTCTAATTCCTTATCTGACTGTTCGTAACCGACAATGATCCTTGAAGGATATAAATTATCGTACAAAGCCTTACTTTCTCTTAAGAATTCTGGAGCAAAAATTATATTGTTTGTATTGAATTTCTTTCTTACGCTTTCGGTGTATCCAACTGGAATGGTGCTTTTGATAACCATTATCGCCTTAGGATTTACTTTTAATACTTTTTCAATAACATCCTCAACAGCAGATGTATCGAAGAAGTTTTTCTGGCTATCGTAGTTTGTTGGAGCCGCTATCACTATATATTCAGCGTCTTTGTAACCATTCTCCCAGTCTAATGTCGCTTGAAGCTGCAATGGTTTATTTGCCAAATATTCTTCTATATAGTCGTCCTGTATTGGAGATTTCTTATTGTTGATCAATTCAACGCGTTCTGGAACGATATCAAC
>JAEIGA010008394.1_pt1 | contig 15655 bp, 30 predicted proteins | sample 9270691 | NCBI WGS metagenome assembly JAEIGA01 (sample SAMN17057246, study PRJNA624740) | gut metagenome | biome: biome; isolation source: fecal sample | host: Bos grunniens | place: China: Xizang | collected 2019
ATCAGTATATTTCTTCTCTTCTGCTACTTTTGTTTCTACTTTAGTTTCTTTTGCATCAGTTTTTACTTCTGCATTTGTTTGAACATTTTCTTGTTCCATTTTTTCTCCTTTTTAATGGATAAGGTCATCCACCACCCTGTTGTTTTAGATACAGGCAAACTATATTTAGGTCGAGAGGAATGGAATTGCACCATTCTTTCACACTAGATCACTCGATAAAAAAAGACACTATTTAGTGTCCTATTTACATTTTATTCAAAATATGCTATAATGTTTTTAACGAGATTAATCTTGGTCCGTTAGGGACTGATGGTTAATCTCTTTTTTTGTATATTCTAATCAATTCATCATCTTTTTTTAAAATGATTTTATCTAACCATTTATGATTTTTATAATTTTTATGAATTTGTTTCATTGCTTCTTCTTTTGTCATTTCACTTTTTGTAATATCAATTATAAAATTACGAGATTGATTTCTTTTCTTTTTGATTGCATCTTCTAATGTTCTTTTACCATTACCTTCAATAGATTTTAAATCCCAATATTCACCTTTGAACAAATAATCAGCTGTTTGAATTTCCGTTGGATTACCTACTTTAGGTAACATTTCAAGTTTTCCACCAATAATATTTTCTAACCATTCTGCAACTCTTTTTTCTTCATCACTATAATCTAATATTACATCTTTACCATCTACATCATATCTAATACCATCAATTACGATAAATTGTTTATCAATAATCTTATGACTATTTGGTGTTGCTTTTTCTAACCATTCATTAGTTACATTTATATAATCATCATTTATATGTAATTGATTATTTAAAAGTTTAGCTTCATTGATCCATTCTTTTTCTTTTGCTGCATATCTTTGAATGTTTAATGGTTCAAGTGAACCTGTTTTTAATCTTCTATACTTCTTAGCATTTCTAACAGCATAGTTTAATTGTTGTTGAGTTTCTTCTTGTTTCTCGTTTACCTGTATATCTTCTTCATCCTCTTCTAATTCAGGATAATAAGTAGTTATTCCATGCCTACAGTTAGGATGTAAGAATCCTTGTTTCATAGCATCACTTAATAATGTGTGTTTACCATCAGATTTACCACCACTATAAACATCATCAACTAATACTTTACCTTGCCATCCAGTACATAACTTACAAGCACCACCATGAGTCGTAACTTTTACAAGTGTTCTACCTATACTAGCTCTAAAATCACCTTCACCCATTAAATGAGTTCTTAATGATGCAGTTCTTACTGCCATTTGGCTATAACTTGCTATGTTTACTCTTCTACCATCTTTATATTCAATACAATTTAATCCACCAGCAAGAAAATTCTTACTTGCTTCATCTATTGCTAATGTTGCAAGTTTCTTTTTTCTTATTTCAGCTACTGCTTGTTCAGCAGCTTGTCTTTCAGTAAATACTCCATTACCAACAAAAAAAGCACTTTTATGAATGATTTGTCGATATTGATCGTTCATCATTCTTAAAGCACTTGTATTGGCTGTTTTCAGGTCATTATTTACTACTTTTATTAAAGCCTTAACCTTTTTATCATTTGTTTTGAAAAAACTCTTATTCATTATCTTATCAGGTTTTAAATCTTTACCTAATGCTTTGTTATATTGTTTTATTGCATCTATTGAACCTTGCTTTAATTCATTTTGTAAATGCTCTGATACATCTTTATCTAGGCCTAAAGTATATCTACCAATTATTCTTTTGTTTTCTCTTTGGTATCTCTTTAGTTCTTTCAATTTCTCAGCTTGCCATTGTGTAAATTTAAAACCTACTTCATTTTCTTCTTTTAAATGCCTTCCTAAGTTTCGTTTCATAGATGAAATAAGAGTCATTTCCATCTCTTCATAGAGCTTTTTTATTTCATAATCATTCATAGGTTATAACACCTACTCTTTAATTATCTCTATATCACTAAATAAACAATTTACAGTTACACTTGTGTTGTTGTTTTTCTTATTTGTAAACGATACATTGTCTTTTCCATCCCAATTTGAAATACTAAAATACATGATTTTATCATATATTTCATTATTGTATTTAATTTTTAATCCTTTTATAGGTTTTTCTTTTACTTCAATCATTCTTCCTCCTTATTAGTTTCTTTAATGTCATTTTCTACTAAATCAAAGTCAACATCTTCATTGATTGATGGCTCATCCATTGATGTAATTCCTTTTTCTTCTTTGATTCGTTTTACTTCTTCTTTTTTCCACATTTCATCTTTTGTATCACCCCAAAGTTCATCTACTTGGGCTTCAACACTCATTATAGAACTTGTACTTGCTTTACCTATTGTTTCTACTTGAGCTTCAAATGATGGATTTGCATAACCACCAAATGTTATTGTTGATTCTGTTTCTTTTGGTACAACATCATTCATATTATCTAATACTTTGAATGTTATATTTACGATTTCTTTTAATGCTTCTTCTAATACTTCTACAATTTGATTTCTCTTATATAGAGTAGTCTTTTCTTTTTCTCTTTGAGCTTCTGCATTATCTAATTTCTTCATATCTATACCTAATGTACTTGGACTAATTAATCCTTGTAAGCATTGGTCTAATGCAGTTACATATGAACTTAATAATGCTTCATGTTGTAAATCACCTTGTGTAGTCATTATAGTGTTATTAGCATTTTCACTCATATCACTACCGACCACATAATCACTATCAAAATCATTACCTCTTAGTAACATTCCTGTTTTAGGATCACGAGGTAAATAACAATCAGGAATATATGTTTTGATTTGACATTTACGAACTGCTAACATCCAATTGCTCCACACTTCATCAAATGCATCAAAACTATTTAGTTTACCATCTAGTATTGATTTACCTCTACCTTCAAACTTTTCACTCTTTCTAAACATTAAAGGTAAAGCCATCATAAATTCAGCATTATTGATAACTGGTACATGGTATCTTGATAGTTCTTCAAACTCTTGAATATTAACTTCTTTTTCATCTTCATCTATTAAAGAATATGTAATACCTTTTTTATCATATCTTTCTCTTAGTTCATATTTCTTGCTTTTAATTAGTTTTCTTGTTTTGAATATAATAGCTATTAATCTTCCTCTTTCATATTCAAATTCAACTCTATCAGCACCATAGAACTCAATTATAGGATATTTGCTTATATCAGTATCTACTGACCATTTAAAAGCACCATCTCCACCCCATAATGTTTTTGTTACTGATTCTCTAGCTAATTCTTTAATATTGTTTTCTTTATCAATATTATTCCATTCTTCTTGTCTATCAGCAACTTCAATATTATCTAAATCATCTGTTGCAATATTAGCTAATGTATCTACAATCATTGCTGGTAATCCTGTATGGATTTTTCTCATTGTTGAGTTCTTACTTGGTGTACTTCCCCAAAAGTTATCATTGTTTTCAATGTTCTCATTAATGCTCTTGTATAGTTGGTGTAGTTCACTTGCTTCACCTCTATACCAAATCTTATTAATGAATGTGTGGCCATCAAAATTTGCCAATTGTTCAATATCAATTCTCATACTTTGAGCTGGTTTAATATTAAACACACTTTTTATCTTTTCTATCAATCCCATTTTCTACCCTCCTTATATCCAAACTTCATCAGGAACATATTCTTCTATACCAATCTTATTTACATAAGGAATAAAGGCATACTGTACAGAATTTATTGTATGATCCGAACTGTCCTCAGGTTCATTATCCTTATCTTCTTTCCATGAATAAGTTTCTAATTCAGTTATATGGTTTATACAACTATCTACAACTAAGTAATACATGTTATGTATCCATCCTAATTGTAAGTTTATTCTATCTATTATTTTCATTTTCTTATATGCATTATTGAATGAATAAATGCATGGATTATTTGCTTTGTATTTGTTTAATTCTTTAATGGTAGCCTGATCAGCTGAATCGATATATACATTTCTAGCAAATCCCCATTCTTTTCTATTTCGTTCTAAGAATGCTATTAGATTATCTACAGTATCACTTGGTGCTATTGGATTTTCTAAATCCCTATTGTTATATACTCTTTCATCTAACAATATACATTCATGTTTATTTGTAATACCCACAAATGTCATGGCTATTGTATCAGCACTATTACTTGAATATGCTGTATCTAATCCACAAGTGAACATGATGTATTTCTTTTTTGCTGCTTCTTCTTTTGTTATTACATGCTTATTTCTATCAAAGTTACTAAATACTAGGCCTGTTGCTTTTCCTCTTAGGCCTAATATCTTATTCTTGTATATCTTAGTACCTTTTGGAATACTTCTTTTCTTCTTTTCGATTTGTTCTTTTGTCATAGATGCATTATCTTCCATTTTAAAGAACCAATATCTCCAGTTCTTTTTAGGTTCACATCTAAGCAAGTCTTTCATTATTTCATCAGGAACATCATTTGCATATTTCTTATATGGTCTTGCATGATTAACAAACTCATCATAAATAGGAAGATTTGGATCATCAGGATTAAGTGTTCCTATCAGATAATCACATCTTGATGATATTTCTCTTACAAACTCTATATCAGCTGTATTAATCTCATCTATAAGAACTATTCCATATTGTCCACCAAGTACATTTTCCCATTTATCTTTTGTATCATAACCCAATATGTAAATTATCTTATCTTCAAATACAATATGAGGAAACTTGTTTTTAACATCTCCTCGGCCATTATAAACAGCATTCTTATGTAAATCTAAAATACCATTATCTTGGTTTATTAAGTTCTTTTCAGCAGTTCCTGTTGTCCTTGAAGCAATGATATGTATCTTCTTTCTACTTTCAGATACTAACCTCATAAGTTTAACTGATGCAGCTACAGTTGTTTTTCCTGATGCTGTTTGTCCTTCTAAAAACTCTACATCAACATTTTCAGTTGTATTTATGTAATCAATATACTTTTGAGAAAGTGGAAAATCATAAACCTTTTCATCATTCATCCAAACCCTCTCCACCTATTTGATTGAATACATCTTTTAGTTTCTTACTACTCTTAACATTTAAATCAACATTCTCTTTGAATATGTTTTTGTATTTACCTAATAGTTCTAATCCTTTAAGTGAATTGTTTGCATCAAATTTTCCATTCTCATCTTGTTTCATACATCTTTCAGTAACAACCTTTATGTTATTAACTATGTATGCTACATCTATTTCTACTTCTTCTAATGTCTTATTAGCTTTTTCTTGAATTGCCTTTTGAATATCAGCTTTTCTAAGCAATCTCCAAGCATTTGAAGCTGATGTTTTATCATCAGTTCCATATGCTTCTTTATATGCTCGTGTACCATTGAAGTCTTTTAAATACTCTCTTATAAATATCTCTTGCTTTTCATTCAATGGTATCACTTCCTTTCTTTTATACTAAAAAACACACTCTTTATTTTTGAGTGTGTTGTTAATTCTTTCTTTTGCTATATTAAAGTATTCTTCATCTAATTCTATACCCACAAATTTTCGATTTAATTCTTTGCATGCAGCACCAGTTGTTCCACTTCCCATAAAACAATCTAGAACTATTTCTTCCTCTTTACTACTATTAAATATTAAATTCTTAATTATGTGTAATGGTTTAATAGTTGGATGTTTATATATTTTTTTATCAGCTTTATTTGTTGGTGTTACATAATACTTTTTCTTTGTGTGATATGTTCCATATACTTTTACACCTTTTTGTCTTGCAAATATTAAATATTCGGTATCATTCGCATATGTATTATTCATTGTTGGTGTTGGATTAGTTTTATGCCAAGTTAAGATATCAATATTACATCCTTTACTTTCATAATAGTTTAATAATTTGCTTACTTGCATTTTACTACACCAAATATAAATATTGGTTAATTTCATTATCCTATCTAATTCATTTAAAACTTTAAAATCAAACCCACTTGATATAAACCTCAATTCATTTCTTTGTTCACGTTTAGCTTTATCAAGAAATGTTTCATTTTTTCTTGGTTTCTCATAATATAACGAAGTATATTCTTGATGATGCTTTCTTTTTTTATTTCCAAAAGCACCACCACCACTACCAGTAACAAATTCATATGGTGGATCAATAATAACTAAATCAACATAATCATCAGGAATATCTTTCATTAACTCTAAACAATCACCCTGTTTTAAAGTAATGTTTTTGATGTCCAATATGTTTCACTCCTAAAGTGTTTTCAGTTCTTGCTAAAACCCTCTAAACGATTAAATATAGAACTGTCCGTTTTCCCTCTTTTTTCTTCCCAATAAAAAAAAGCCATATTACTATGACTTTAAATAGCATCACCAGAAAGGAGTTTTAATCAGATATGTATTTGTACTACTGCAAATTATTATAATGATGATGCTTTGTTTTGTATCTTAATGATACTGTACTAAATAATATAAATTTCAGTTCCGCTAATTCTTTGTGTTCTTATAGGAAATTAGCACCCTATAAGATTTCACTTGTTTTTTTGTTTGAGTTCATTATAGGTTCAGTGTTTTCTTCACTTCATACCCTTATATTATTCAGTACACTACAATTAAGTAGTGTGTCCGATGTTCTCTTAAGGATTAGTACCATTTAATGGTACTGTACCAATAATATAAAACTTCCCACTGGTTGCATATATTCTCGACATTACTAGTATTCGCCACTTAACCTCGCAACAAGGCGATATATTATCAGTACACTGCCATTAAGCAGTGGATATATCGTTGAATTGTTTATTGTCCTCAAAAAGATTTAAAGGAAAGTTATAATTATTTTTAATAAGACAACAAACTAGGTTTATCAAAAGGCCAATCGATTGAGTAATTGACCTCTTGAAAAGTTTATTATTATAAACTTTTACATCTTACATTATACTAGTGTTTAACTGTTATTTGTTGTTTAAAAGTGTTATATTTTGTTATAAAGTGTTAGTCAATATCTTTTCAAATTCTTTTTTAGCTGCTAGTTTCACTATTCTGAAATATGCATATGTAATTTCTATGTTGTGATACTTGTTTAGTATCTTTAATGTTTCTTTATCAGACTTTCTATCTATTTCTCTATCTATGTAAGTATATTCAATTATTAATCTATGTACTCTATTATTTAACTTATCAAGTTGTTTCTTGCATTTGTTGTATTCTATTTCATAATCTTCTTTTGATTTTAGATACTTATTATATAGTGATTCTATATTAATAAGTAAATCAGCATATCCTAATGGAACACTACCTTTAGGCATATCAGATAATTTAATACCTGTTAATACATAAAAATCTTCATTAGCATTAACCCACTTTATTAGAGCATCTTGCATATCTATTTTAGCTGTTACTACATCTTCAAAGTGTTTTTCTATCATTAGATCACTCCTTACTTTTTCTTTTCATAATAGCCTTCTTTTATTCTCTTGCTTTCTCTTTTTCTTTTATAATCTCCCCATGGTTTTAAATTTTCTTCCCTAATTAAATAATACTCTTTGATTTGATTTAACATAAACTCCATATCTACAACTTCTTCGCAAATATGATTCCATAATGGTAAAGGATTTTGTGTTTCTTTTAATAACTCATAATCTTGAATAGCACTTGTTAGTTCTTGCAATTCACCAGTTATATGATGGCATTGTTCTCTCCAACCATGATATTCAAATACTTCTCTATCTGTCATTATCTTCACCTTTTAAATATTCAATTAGCATTGTTTGTTGTTCTATTGTATCTTCTAAATATGTGCATCTTTCTGATATTCTATTAAGTTCGATAATTGATACAATTCCAAATAATGTACATAACAACCCTATCCCAACACTAAAAAATACAGTTGCCATTTTTATTTCTTCTTTCATATCTACTCCTTACCTTGTAATATTTCTAAAAGTTCTTGTCTTATTCTTTGTGGATTTAAAGTTGTATATGTTTCAATTATTTTTATTGTTTTATCTATTCTTTCATTTGCACTTGTTAATTCAGCATTGTATAAAGATTTACTATATAACTCACACATTCTTGATAATTCTCTATTTTCTTGTTCTGTTTCATGTAATAATCTTGCACATTCGTTATAACCAAATATTAACCATTGAAAAGTGTCTTTATCTTCACCTGTTAGTTTTAATTCTAACTCATCAACTCTTTTTAAATATTCTTTTATTTCTTCTTTACTCATTATCTTCACCTTTTAATTCCATAATTTTTTTAAAAAACTTTAACCAACATTTCTTATAACAATCATCACAATTTTTTTCACAATATTCACCATCATCTTCATAAAAAACATTTTGTGCTTTATCTTGTAAACTATCTTTTTCAAATCCAAACTCTAAAGGACATGTATCACTAAATAAATGATATGTTAGAATTGTGTCTAAAAGGTTTTCTAGTTTTATTTTTTCTTCTTGTAAATCTCTTATTATCTTTTCTTGGTTCTCTATAACTGCATATAGTTCACCTATTTTTTTGTTGTAATATTCTTTATCTTTTTCTATCATTTATTGCTCCTTACCTTTTGAAATTTTATGCATAACCTTTAGTTATTCCATATAAATACCATTTACCATCTCTATAATTCCCATATTCATAAATATAACCATGTAAGCCATCATCCATTATTACTCTAATAGGATGATGTACCTGTTCTTGAATTTCCTTTAGTGTTAAATATTCTTCTCCATTTTCATCTTTATTCCAATTTAAATGTTTTTCTATTTCATTAATTCCAATATAATAAATCATACTTCCAATTTTGAATATTATTGTATTTTCATCTATTAAACTATTTAATATTTTTTCTTTACTCATATTACTCACCTACCTTATTTAAAACTATTGTCCTTGAACATCCCTCTTGATAATTAAGAACCCCTTTTTCTTTCATCTTCTTTAGATGTACATACATTGTTGCAGTACTTTTTAAATCTAATAAATCACATAATTCTCTGATAGTAGGACTATAACCATTTATCTCTAAAAATTCTTGTATAGCATCATAAATTATCTTTTGTTTATTTGTCATAATTGCTCCTTATATTTTGGATCATATCCATATGCTATAACTGACCAAGGATTTATAACACCTTGTTCAATTAATTTTTCTGCTCTTTTATCTCTACTTTTTTTAACCAATTCTCGCCATTTTTCTTTGTTATTAGCTCTCCAATTTTTGTGATTCTCTTTACATTTTTCTTTATGTTCTTGATAATACTTTTTTCTGTATTGTCTATAATATTCTTTAGTTTTTTCAGTCATTATTGCTCCTCACATATTTCTACTATATGTTCACATAATTTAGCTGGTATTACACTTCTGATTTTACTACCTTTAAGTCCTTGAGTTCCGGTTTTACTACCTCTAGGTGCTTTTTCATGACAATCATCACCATTCTTACACATTGGTTTAAAATTAGGATTAGGATGATTAGTCCATATATCAGTAGGTTTCATTCTATTATCACCATACTGACAATATGTAACTGTATATCTATTCAAACCTTTCATAAAATCCATTTTTCTTAATCCACCTCTTGGATTTTCTATAAAATAGTATTTAGGATTTAATTCTTGTATCAAGTCTAATACATGTTTATTTGTTTTATCACAAAATTTTGCATAATCACTCACTGGCATTAATACACCTTCTTCATATTTTCTATGATGTGATATTGCTGCTATTGAGTATGTAGTACAATCAGGACTTGCCCATATTACATCAGGAACACCATTACATAATTCAATAATATCTTTTGCAGTTATATTATTTATATCCTCATATAAAGATATATTTTCAAAATTCTTATCCCATTCAATACTGAATGTTTTATGTCCTTTTTTTTCAAATGCTTTACTTATTGATCTAGTACCAGCAAATAAATCTAATACTTTTAATGTTTTCATTTATTCACCTCTTACCTTTTCACTGGCTTTTATCATCCCATCATAAAAGTTAAATCTTTTATAGTGTTCCTCTTGTTTTTCTCTTATTTCTAATTTCTTTATTTCTTTATATTCACATTCCCAAGCTAATTCTCTTAGCCTTTTACTTGCTTCTCTTAACTCGTTTCTTCTATCTCTTATTTCTCTATTCATTTTTCATAATCTCTCTTTTACATTCTTTATAATTCTACTTTCTTTACTAGAATCAATAATTCTTGTTTTCATACCATGATGTGGTCTTCCACTTGGTATTGTTTTTCTTAAATATCTATCACTCTTTAGATCATTAACTTGTTTAGTTAATTCACTAACTTGGTTTTCAAGTTCTTCATTTTTCTTTTTATAATCATTGTTAGATTTCTTATAGCCACCAATTGTTCTATTTGCTTTAGTTAATTCATCTTTAACTGCAGCTGTTTCTAATTTTGCATTTTTCAAATCATCTTTTAATTGTTCATTAGCTACATCTAACTTTGATTTAGAATCTTTTAATTTTGATTTTTCTGCTAATAAATCATATGCTTTCTCTTCTAATGCACTAATACTATTAGCAGTATCTTGTTTATATTGTTCAAACTCTTTTTCAAGTTCTACTTTCTTTTCCAAAACCTCCTGAAATTTCTTCCTTGTATAAAAAAATTTCATATTATCTCCCTTTTAAAATTCAATTATTCTATTATCATATTCATCAAGTAAATAGAATTTAGTATCATTTGAATAATCTTCACTACCTAATACTATTTCTTCATTTACATATTGCTCATATACTTTGTCATAAGCTTCTTCCTGATTTTCTGCTTTTACTTCTATTACTTTTGTTAATGTTTCTTCTATTTCTATTTTGTAAGTTTTCATTTTTCTCCTCTACGATTTTCTCAATTCTAAACAACACACAATCACACTCACAACAACATTCTCTTGATGGACATTCTTCACAAAAGTTTGTGATTTCTAATAAAATTTTATTCTTCATTTTGTACCTTTCTTTTTACTGGTACAACATACAACTTACTATTGTTTTAAATTTCTAATAATCTCTATTTGATTTTCAATAATTACATTTAATTGGTTTGATATTGATGCTAAACCACACATAATACCAAATGTGAATATAGTAGTTAATATTACAAGAAGTATCATTTGCTCACCTCTTCACTTGGTTTAACATAAGGAATACCTTTTAATCTTTTTTCACCTTTTCTATTAAATCTAATTCCACTATCATATCTTGAAATCACTTTCTTACTTCTTGATTTATAGTATTCTTGTTTTTCTTTATAATCTTTAAATTTTAATTCTTTCATAACCCTCCATTAATTCGAACACACCTACCATCTTATTTGAATATTGGCATTTCTTTTTACCTATGCAATCTAATACACCAATTTTTAATAATTCTGATATTCTAGGATGGCTAAAGTTTCTTTCACTTGTTGGTGTAAATCTTCTTTTATACATCTCAATTGCAATCTCTTTAGCCGACATAGGTTCTTTATTGTCTTCTAATATTTCAATTATTTGTTTATATCTTTTTGTTTTATCTACTGTTTCATTTGCTTCTGATCTAGTTGTATATGTTACTATTTCACATGGTCTTCTTATTTCCATAGTTTATACCTCTTTCATTTCTTCGATATCTAATACAACTCCAAAACTCCCATCATCTGAATAACTAAAACTATCAGTAAATGCTGTTACACATTTTCTATTATCATCATGTAATTTTCCCTTTTTAACTATTGCATCTAATATGAACTTTTTCCCAAAACTCACATTATCCAAATCACGTTTTTTATTGCCCTCTATCCAATGAAAATGTATTTTGATAGGATTGTTCCATTTTGGCATATTCATTAAAAATAACCCTATTTCTTGCTCTATATCAGCCTTAAATTTAGCAGCTTGATATTTGTTACATCTACATACTCTTATGTAATCATTTAAACTAGGTAACTTCATATTAATTACAAATCTCATTTTTCCTCCAAAGCATCTTTCATAACTTTTTTCCATTCTTTAAAACATTCAATTAGTTTTTTAATCATCTAATCACATCCTAATGATTTTAATTGTGCTAACTCATCAGGAGTTAGTGTTTCAATACCTAATTCTTTTGCTTCTTGCACTACTCCATCTATTAAAATACTCATTTCCCTAGTGTCATATTCGCTCGAACCTTTAAAGACTTTATAATGAGTAAATTCTTTATTATTTAACATTGACGTACCTGCTATATCATAATATTTAAAATAACCCTCAATGTTTATATTAGATAGAACACTTATTAATTCACTTTGACCATATCTTTTTAGCATCATTAAATAAATTTCATCTTTACTTGTTCTTAATACATCAGCTATTTTTCCAATAAGCATCCAGCAATAACTGTTACTATTTAATGTTCTTTTTTCTTTGTATTCTTCAAGTTTATATTTTTTTTCTTTATCTAATTGCCATAAATACCTTGATATTTCTTCTGGTGTTCCTACATAATTATTCATTTTCATACCTCCAAATGTAACCACCAGCACTTTTTCTTTTTCCTTTACACACTTCTGTTATGTGTTCAATTTTTAATGTTTTTTTTGCTAGAAATATAGAACTCCATTTTTTTATATAATTACCTTTTAGATCATATTGAATTATTGGTTTTCTTATTTTATTTAATTTGGTTTCCCACATTCCATTTTGAATTGCATGAATAATATTTTCTTTGTTTGTACACCATTCAAGATTTGAAACATTATTATTTTGTTTATTTCCATCTATATGATTTACTTGTGGTTTGTTTTCAGGATTAGGTATAAATGACTGAGCCACCAATCTATGAATTTGTTTAGTTTTATTTAAATCTTTAATATCTACTAATAAATAACCTTTTTTGGTTTTATAAGGTTTTAAAATATTATAATTTTCTTCTATCTTATGAGAATATTTATTATATTTACTTCTTATTCTCCCTAAATTACTAACTTGGTAATTATTATTAGTATTAGATATATCTTTCCATATTTCTTGCATATTACCTCATTATCAAAATGGTAAAGAATTATCATCAAGCACTATTGTGTCTTCATAATTGCTCTTATAGTTTTGTGGTAATTGTGTATCTTGTTTAGGTTCTTCTTTTTTAACTACACCTAATAGTTCTAATTTTTCTACAATTACTTCTGTTATGTATGCTTTTGTTCCATCTTGTTTGTCATAATTTCTATTAGTTAATCTTCCCTCAACTAATAACTTACTTCCTTTAGCTGCATACTTAGCTAAATATTCAGCTTGACTATTCCAAACTACTATATTTATAAATTGGCTATCATAATTTCCATCTTTATTTTTAAAATCGTTTTTAACAGCTATTGTATTTTGAATAACTAGTTTATTACTTTGTGTATATCTAACTTCAATATCTTTACAAATGTGGCCAGATAATATAACTTTATTCATTGTTTACCTCCTTCGATTTATTTGCTTCATCTATTAGTTCATTGATTTTATCTATAAATTTATCATCATTTATTGAAATACCCCCAAAATTATCAAAAAAATCTTCTCTTTTCAATTTCTCTATTTTCTTATCTTCTTCTATGATTTCTATTTCCTCATCTAGCATTCTTGTTATTTGATAGCTATTTGATATTACATCAGCAAATAAACCATGTGTTCCTTCTTTATTAGAATAATCATTCCATTCAGGTTTATAAGTATAAATTTCGTTATTAAATTTTACTTTATTTGGTACTTCTTCCTTGTTTGCTATTTTATTGAATATATCTATTATCTTCATTAACCCTCCTAAATAAAATCACTATCATACACACCAACTTGTTCATGGTATGATATAGGTTTATAGTTATCTTCTATATCTTTTTCTAAATCTTTGTATCTTTCTTTTTGATGCTCTATTTCATCTAATAAATCTTCAATCATTGAGTACATACTTTCTACCGGTACAAAATTACCTAGTACTTCATAATCAGTACTCGTTAATACACTTACTTTATTAATTGTTTCTAATTCTTTTTCATCTAATTTGTAATACATAAAATCACCTACTTTAATTTTTGTTTCATTATTGCTATTGCATCTTTAAATTGTTCATTAGTCATTTGTGTGTTATTCTCTACACCATAATGCTCATACAATTTTTCTTTTTCAGTTTTTGTTTTATTAACTAAATCATTAAACTCTACTAATAAATCACATTGTTCTTTTAGTTCTTCTTCACTTGGTTTTACAATACCAGTTAATAGTTCAATACATTTTAGTAAGTATTCATCTTTGCTTTTAGCTATTAACCAATCTATGTATTTAGGATCATCTTCAATTAAACTAGCTAAAGGTTCACCATTATATTTACCGAATGTAATTACATACTTTTCAGCAGCTTCTTTAGTTGGTTCATTTGTGCTGCTATTGTATTTACTATCTCCCCAATAAACATTTGCACCCATTCCTAAACTCTTACATGCTACACTTATTGCATCTGTATAGGCCATCTTGAAACATTCATCACTTGTATATAATCCATTCTTTTCTTTAGCTATAAATGAACTACCACCTGTACCTGTAATAGGTTCACTCCACTCACCATTTACTTTTACAAATAGTTCAATATCTACTATTGCAATCTTTTCACCATTTGCACCTTCAATAATTTCTTTGTTTTTAATAGGTGCTTTCCATCCAAAACCACATGCTCCAAATACTTCGGTTAACTTCTCAATTCTCCACATTGGTTTGATATCTGTCATTCCATTTAATCGGCCACCAGTAATTGGCTTTTGTGCATCTTTTGGAACATCTCTTAACTGGTTGTAAATCTTTAAATTATCTTCTTGCATATATTCTTTCCTTTCCTATAGCCAAACCTCTTTTAATATTTCTCTTCCAGTTTTAAATCCAAAGTATGATAATGGTATTCCTCCTAATGAGATAATGCACATTGCAATTCCTTTCCAATCGTAAAGTTCAAATCTTATTGTTGTATCTAGTACCATTCCAAATAGTATTGCGAATACTATTAATGCTATATTTTCAAATTTTATTCGTAATATTGTTTTTAATATATTTTTCATTTTTAACTTTCCTTTCCATAATAACTATCAAGATGTGTTTCTATGTTGCTTAATTTTTCATTTAATTTTTTAATCTCGTAATCTTTTAAATAGATATCTTCTTCTAGCCTTACAATATGCTTGTTTAGTATTTCTAAAATTTTGACAATATCCAATTTTGACTACTCCTTAATATTTGTGATATAATGTGTATGTAATTTTTTTACATGAGTCCACTTCTGTTCCAAGTGGGCTTTTTATATGAATACATTCTTTGTATTCTTTTTTAATGTCTTTTCATCTTCATATAATTCAGGTCTATTTTTAAATTTTTCATTAAATCTATCATAGGCCTTTTTCATCTTTCTTTTTGTTTCACTTAATTCTTGTACTGGTTGAAAGAACCTTACACCATTTGTTTCAATTACTTCCTCCCATTCTTTCACTTTAACCTCCTATTAATATTTGTTCTTGATGTTCTAGTTTCTCTTGGTTCATCATTAAGTAATATCTTTTTAAATCTTCTTTAAACCATCCAGGTATGACATTTATTTGTAAAAACTTACATGCTTTTTCATATTCAATTGGTGATTTAAAATAACCTTGTTTATTCATAAAATCTAATATTTCATATCTAGTTTGTG
>JAEIGA010008395.1_pt1 | contig 15655 bp, 15 predicted proteins | sample 9270691 | NCBI WGS metagenome assembly JAEIGA01 (sample SAMN17057246, study PRJNA624740) | gut metagenome | biome: biome; isolation source: fecal sample | host: Bos grunniens | place: China: Xizang | collected 2019
GATACTCAACGCTGCACCTGACAGAATGGTATATGTAAGCTGTAACCCGGCCTCACAGGCGCGAGATCTGGAAAGCTTATGCAAGGATTACGAAATCACAGCCGTTCGTCCTGTGGACATGTTCCCGCATACACATCATGTAGAGAACGTTGTTGCTTTAAAACGTAAGAAGTAGATAAATGAAAAACGGCCATCGGTACCGATGGCCGTTTTTCATGCATTGTACTGCTCTATAATCTTTCGCAGTACAATCTTCCCTGTTCTGCATCCAGCACTCTAAGTGTTTCACCTTTGGCGGCAAAACCTCCGAACTTAAGTGTAGCTTCAATAATACGGCCGTCAGCAGTCTGCACCTTTCCTCCTGGACGCATATCATTAAAAACAACAACAGACTCACCCACAAGACTTTCAAGTCCTGAAACAACTCCTGTGAAACCTTCGTCAGCCTTCATGTCCTGTCTCAAGGCTATATGGTCAAATGAACGTGTTGTGTAAAGTTTCTTTACCAGCCATACAGAACCGAATATTGCTGCAGTAGCAGAAATTATTACAAGACCCAAAGGCTGGATAATAGGCTGGAGATTCAGAGAACCGTCCCAACGGAAGAGTTCGACATTGTCCACCATGGCAAATGCAAGTGCAACCACAACTGCAATGATTCCGGTTATTCCGGCGACTCCGAATCCAGGTATGACGAATATTTCTATACCTATCAGTACAAATCCTATGACGAAAAGCAGAATTTCCCAGTATGAAACAAGGTGTCCCAGATAACCTGGAGCAAAGTAAAGCAAGGCACCGATCAAGGCTGTAAGTAAAGGTAATCCAATGCCTGGAGTTCTGATTTCTACAAATATGCCACCTATGATCATCATCATGAATATGGACTGAAGAAGAGGATTCAGAAGAAACTGTATAAGCTTATCCAACCACGTCATATCATCTTCCATACTCTTGATTACAAAATCTTTATCTCCAACCATCGCATGTGCCACTTCATCTATGGTTTCATAAATACCCTCACAGTATCCGACTTCTACTGCTTCTGACGGAGTCATGCTCAGAACATTTGCAGTATCTGTCATTGACTCTGCTATATGAGGATCACGTCCGTTCGCCTGTGCTGTAGAACGCATCATTCCTCTCATGAAGGACTGATATTTGTCCGGCATGACATTTCCTGTCTGGTCCACAACTGTTGCAGCACCTATCGAACTTCCTGTCTTCATATATATGGAATCGCATGCAATGCTGATCAGCGCCCCTGCTGAAGCGGCCTGCATATTTACATAAGCAGCAACGGGCTTTTCATATCTTAGAATAGCTGACCTTATGCTGTCTGCAGCATCTACAGCACCTCCATATGTATCAATATCAATAAGAACGAAATCGGCTTCAGCCTTCTCGGCTTTTTCCAATCCGAGAGTAACAAGGCGCTGGGCCGACTTGTCAATATCACTGTCAAGACGGATACGGTAAACTACAGAAAGAGAATCTGCGGCATAGACTGATACTTGAGTCAGAATGATTCCGATTATAAAAAGCAGGCGTTTCATCATATTATAATATTGTCTGAGTACAAATATAAAGTATTTAGACATAAATTATGTAACTTTGCAGGACATCTTTAACAAACAGAACTTACATATTATGGAAATATTGATACAATGCCTGATACTTATAGGAGGCCTTATACTTATACTTGGAGGAGCAAACTATCTGGTGGACGGTTCATCAAGCATAGCAAAGAAATTCGGATTAAGTGAATTCCTCATCGGACTTACAATAGTCGGTATCGGAACATCATCTCCGGAAATGGTTGTAAGTTTCATGTCAGCATTCCAGGGAAAGACCGACATGGCTATCGGAAACATTGCCGGATCCAATATATTCAACACATTGGTGATCCTTGGAATAACAGCCCTTATATCACCACTGGCCATTACAAAGGAAAATCTGAAGAAAGATATCCCATTGAACATACTTGTCACAGTCCTTCTGATCATCTTAGGCATGAACTTTACATTTTTCGGCATCGGTGAAGACGTGATAAGCAGATTTGATGGAATCCTGCTTCTCGGTATCTTCGTATGGTACATGTGGACGTCATTCAAGTCTGACAACGGTGGCGGAGAAGAAAATAATGAAGGCATCGTAGAAAGAAACATGACCGTATCCATACTCATGGTGATCGGTGGATTGGCAGCATTGGTGATCGGTGGACGGTTGTTTGTCAATTCCTCCACTGCACTCGCACAGATATTCGGTGTATCCGACAAGTTCATCGCCATTACCGTAATGGCAGCCGGAACTTCAATGCCGGAACTTGCAACATGCGCAGTAGCAGCATTTAAAGGACGTGGTCAGCTTGCACTCGGTAATATCCTTGGTTCCAACATCAGTAATATTCTGCTCATACTTGGAGGTTCAGCTCTTATCACCCCGCTTTCGTTCAGCGGAATGACCCCAGTTGATATTGGAGCAATAACAATCTGCTCGATATTCATCCTTATGAGCGCCTATCTGTTTCATAAAAAGGAACTTGACAGGATTGAAGGAACAATCTTCCTTCTTACTGAAGCTGCCTACATGTGGTATCTGATTTCAAACCTATAAACCTGCAATAAATAAAAATGAATGCGGTATTGTTTTGAGATACAATACCGCATTCATTTTTATTTGTAATCAAATCAACTAAAGAAGGACTTCTCCTGTAGCCTTTTCCTTTTCAAGGAGCTCCTTTGTGACTACCGGATTAGCATAGATATCAAGGAAAACTCTTCTCAGATCCTCTCTATTGATTTCTGGCTCAACAGTATCCAACTGCTTCTGCATATATGCGACAAAGTATTCTACATCAGCAGGTTCATATAGATGCGAATATTTATAAGACTGGTTGAGCAGGTCATATGCCACATAATTGGTCTTCCATAGCCTGTATCCATCTATGATACGTTTATCGATAGCATGACGGATCTGCTGATAACGGTCATTCTTGTCGCATGTAGCAGCCTCTGCAATCTCTTCCGAAGTAAGAGGCTGTCCTATATTGAGATGTACATTGCCTTTTGGCTGCTGGATACCTACAAGTATGCTGTTAAGGTCTTCTCCTTCCGCCTTGACATACTTCTGTTTACGAGAAATCACGATTTCGCGTGCTTTCAAAATATCACAAGGCTCATATTCGTACGATATGCTGACAGGAATTATATTAAGCTCTTCAAAATTCGTCTGGAAATCTGAAGTACCGCTCATATCCAGCATCTTGAGAAGGCCCTGCTCGGTAACGTCATAGCCGTCCTTGGTACGGCCCTGTCTTTGTGCAAGCCAGATGGAACTGCGCTGGTTTGTGATATTAAGTCTGATATACTTCGAGAGCATCTGTGATGACATATAAAGCTCACGCGCAGTAATACCACGAACCACTTTGATCATTCTGTTTGAACGGAGAAGATATTCGATTGTCGGGCTGGAAATAAGGTTATCTCCTACAGCAATCTCTGTCAGAGGAATATTGTTCTTGAACAGGATAAGCTGCATGATTGCAGGATCGAAAATTATATCTCTGTGATTGGACAGCGCTAGAAATCTCTTTTCCGGATCAATATTGGAAATTCCATCACAGGAAAATTCATTTACCGTATGCTCCAAAACCCATTCCACAAAACGAGACATGACAAGTGCCTGGAACTCATCAACTGACTTCAGGTTCTTGAAAATCCCTTTCAGAAAATCCGGAGACTGATCCGGAAAGAATCTTGTAGAAAACTGGGATAAAAGAGGATTGTCGGCAAGTTTCCCGAAAGCAACCACCGCCTCTTCATCTGTATAAGGACTTATGCTTTGAAATTCAGATAAATCAATCATGTTTAGTGTTTTTAGTACATTATGCAAATATACAAATTCCGCTCAAAAAAGCAAAGACGTGCACTGGTTCTAGTTGCGGAAAAGCAAAGAGCTGTCTCCATAACTCAAGAAACGGAAACCGTTTCCTAACGCAAAATCATAAATATTCTTCCAATCGCCACCTACAAAGGCAGATATCAAGAGAAGAAGAGTACTTTGAGGCTGATGAAAATTAGTCACCAGTATATCGACTACCTTGAACTCATAACCAGGAACTATTATGATGCTGGTTCCAAGCTGTATGTTCTCCATTGAGTTACGTTGCATGTAACCGATAATGGAAGAAATAGAATCCTCAAAGGACAAAGAGTAATCTCTGATATAAGGATCCCACTGACAGACATCCTCCGGAGCCCCATTCTCATGACACTTGACTCCAACATAATATAATGATTCAAGTGTCCTTACGGATGTTGTACCGACAGCGATCAGCTTTCCCTTTCGAGCAAGAAGTTTCTCCAGAAAAGTACGGGTCACCACAAACGGCTCACGATGCATGGTATGTTCTGACACAAGAGAACTCTTGACCGGAAGGAATGTTCCCGCACCGACATGAAGACAAACATTATCTATATCGATATCCTTGGCTTTGATGGCCTTCAATACCTTTTCAGTGAAATGCAAGCCGGCAGTAGGGGCTGCTACTGAACCACGATACTTTGCATAGAGTGTCTGGTATCGTTCAAGATCCACATCTTCCGTATCTCTATTCAGATATGGAGGAATAGGTACAGACCCACATATCTCAAGAACTTTAGAAAAAGGAGCACCGTTTGTCCAGGTAAACTCAATAACAGAAGTTTCACCTGACCTCTCAATCAGTTCTGCCCTGAGATTCATATCAGATACGACAAAATCATCATCAGGATTATAAAGATGAAGGATATCGGATTTCCATCGCTTTACATTTCCCACAATACATTTCCAGCGGCATCTGTCCGTAACCTCAAACATAGTGACATATTCCTGAGGGAGTACGGGCTCGAGGCAAAATATTTCAATGTGCGCTCCAGTTTCACGCTGAAAATGGAGCCGCGCAGGAACTACTTTGGTATCGTTGAATACCATCATCGATCCAGATGGTAGAAATTCTGCTATATCAGCAAATTTAGCTTCAACTGGAGTTGAATTACGGTAATATAAAAGTTTTGACGCGTCGCGTTCACTTAAAGGATATTTGGCTATTCTTTCATCAGGAAGTGAATAGTTGAAATCTTCTATATGTATTTCAGGTATCATCAATGATTTCTTACTTTTATTTTCTTGCGCAAAATTACATATTATTTCATTCATATTGAAATCCTGCAGCTCGTTCATCTTTATTCACATTTGTAATTCACATTAAAATACACCTTATTCATTTTTGTAAATCCACAACTTCGATATTCAAATTATTTTGGGAAAGTTTGTATAGTTTATAGTTGTGATATAAGTTTTTATTATGACTTAATTTTGTTATTATTATTTCATTATTAATCATATATTTATATAACATTATTTATAGTATCTAATTATTATTGATATGTATATTTTATCAATTTTAAGCACATTATTGGATAATTTATATGTTTTTGTCGTATATAAAAGAACTTAATTAGTTTACACTCAGCACATTTAATATTTTCTATTATAGTAATTAATTAACTGATTACAGTGCCGTTCTCTCCCCTATTTACAATTTTGAACTATTGAAACGTTTGTATTTTACAAATTATTGAATTACATTTGTAACAAATATTGCAACATCTATGAATACCCGTCTGAAACAGTTTCTGGCAGCTGAAAACATAACCCAAGCACAATTTGCTGACAATATCAACGTTGTTCGTGCAAGCGTTTCTCATGTATTGTCGGGAAGAAACAATCCGAGTTATGAATTCATCAGATCCATAATGATGAAGTATCCCAACCTGAACATCGAGTGGTTGATGTTCGGTAAAGGTAAAATGTATAAAGAAGCACAGACTGCTCCCCTTTTCAATAAACTTGATGAAGAAGTATTATTCCCCGAAATTGAGGAAGCCATGCCAGAGATACAGGTAGAAGAAGTTGATGGAGAAATAGAAAACAACACACCGGTTAATGAGATCAAGGCGATCATAAATCAACGAAAGGTATCTAAAGTAATCATTTTATTTGACGACGGTTCATATCAGGAGATGTAATACATGACTTTTTTCGTATCTTTGCAAGATATAAATACTAAACCATGTACAAGCATTTTCTTAAGCCTATTTTGTTCCGTTTCAATCCTGAAACAGCACACAACCTGCTTTTTTCCATGCTGTCTGTTTTAAGACATGTACCTTTTGCAGGATCTGTCATAAGAGCTATATACCAGAAAGAATCTCCGAAACTAGCGAAAGAAGTATTCGGAATCACGTTCCCAAATCCTGTTGGTCTGGCTGGCGGATTGGACAAAAACGGTGAATTCTACAATGACATGGCCAACTTCGGATTCGGATTTGTAGAGATCGGATCGCTTACACCAAAGCCTCAGGACGGCAATCCTAAACCAAGATGTTTCCGAGTTCCTGGCGACAAAGCCATAATTAACCGCTTCGGCATCAATAATAAAGGTGTGAAGAATGCTGTAGAGCATCTTAAGAAGGAGCGTCCGAATGTGATTGTCGCAGCTAATATTTCCAAGAACACTTCCAGCATAAACGAAGATGCAGCAAAGGATTATGAGACTTCATTCGGACTGCTGTACGATTTCGTCGATATGTTTGTCATCAACATATCATGTCCTAATGTAGTGGGTCTCACATCATTGCAAAACATCAGCTTCCTCTCTGAAATCATAGACAGGCTTCTGGACCTGAGAATGTATTATGATGAATACCGCCCTGTGCTGCTCAAGGTTTCTCCGGACTTGTCACACCAGCAGCTTGATGAGATAATAGACTATTCTCTTCGTTCAGGTATTGATGGAATCGTAGCAGGAAACACAACCAGGAGCAGAGACGGCATTACCAGCATTTCGGCAGAAAAGATAGAGGAAATCGGCAATGGAGGCCTGTCAGGAGCTCCTTTACATAAAAAGAATCTTGAACTGGTTCGTTATATACATGAAAAGTCGGAAGGCAGACTTCCTATCATAGGAGTCGGAGGCATCATGTCTCCGGCCGATGCTAAAGCCATGCTTGACGCAGGTGCTTCCCTTGTGGAAATTTACTCTGGATTCATATACGAGGGTCCGGGACTTATCAAAAGAATCATCAAACATCTTGAAGCATGATATCGGCATCAATATGTACAATAGGTGATGAGATTCTTATCGGCCAGGTAGTAGATACAAACTCATCACATATCTCAAGATGCCTTAACTCTTTAGGTATCAAAGTGACACGAATGTTATCCATAGGTGACGATCATGATGTCATAATAAACGGTCTGGAAGCGGAATTGAAAAGCAATGAGATCGTAATAGTCACCGGAGGCCTTGGACCAACCAAGGATGACATAACCAAAAAGGCACTCGCAGAATTGTCAGGAGCCGGAGACTGGTACACAGACGAAAGACAACTTGAAATCGTTCACCGCATTCTAAGCGCAAGAGGCCTTGACGTCCTTGATATCAACATCGCACAAGCATCAGTACCGGATACGTGTGAAGTCATACCTAACAAGCTGGGAACAGCCCCAATAATGGTTTTCCGTTTCCCTGAAGAAAGATTCGGTCACAAGGCAACATTATATTCTCTTCCTGGCGTTCCATTTGAAGCCATAGGAGCCCTCGAAGACATATCTGAAGACATCAGCAAGCACTACCCTGTATCCGATATATTCCATAAGACCATAATGACGTTCGGGATAGCCGAATCAGCTTTATCGAAAATGCTGGACAGCTGGGAAGACTCCCTTCCGTCGGACATGCACCTTGCATATCTTCCAGATGCCTTGACCGGTGTCCGTCTGAGACTCTCGATATATGGAGGTAACAAAGAAGAGGAAGAGGAACGTATAGAGAAAGAAATGGCCTCGTTGAGGAATATTTTGGGCGATTCCATCTATTCCGAACAGGATGACAGACTGGAAACCTGTATAGGAAGAATGCTTGCGCAAAAAGGAAAAACAGTGAGTGCAGCTGAATCATGCACAGGCGGCCTGATCTCCTCTTTATTCACATCAATTGCAGGATCATCCGAATATTACCTCGGATCAGTAACATCATATGCCAATAGCGTAAAGACAGGAGTACTGGGTGTATCGCAGGAAATCATAGAAAATTACGGAGCTGTAAGCGAAGAATGCGTCAGGGCAATGGCAGAAGGAGTCCGCAAGATTACAGGCAGCGACTTCTCAGTTGCTACATCCGGAATAGCAGGTCCTGGAGGTGGCAGCGAAAGCAAACCTGTAGGTCTCGTATGGATAGCTGTAAGTTCACAAACAGGTACGGAAGCCTTCCGTCTGGTATTCAAAGGCGACAGAAAACGCAATATTGACCGTTTTGCAGCGAATGCATTAAACTTATTAAGGATAAAAATCAAAAACGAGTTAAATTATTAATATTCAACGCATGCAACAAAATAGTTTTAGGTTAAAACATTTTTGTTACATGCGTCTATGTAAACAAAAGTAAATTCTTGACCAACCTATAAGTCTTTGTAAATCAACACATGAGCACCATTCACGAGCAACACGAGAAAAAAAGAAGAAGAATCAAGCTTAATGGAGTATTTTATGCGTCAGTATCTTCTGCATCCTTCGGTTTCTCTCCCCTTTTCACTCTCGTTCTTCTCGCTGCGGGGTTGACAAGTTTCGATATCTTATCTTATAGATGGTTGATTGCAGGACTCGTGCTCATGGTATATGCATTCTGCAAAAAGAAAAGCCTTCGTCTGAATTCATTCGATGAGTTATGGAAGATCGTACTTCTTAGCTGCTTGCGTTCCATAACGTCAATCACGCTTCTCATAGGATTCTCAAACATATCAAGCGGAATCGCATCCACAATCAACTTCATGTACCCGGTGATCGTTACCATATGCATGATGCTTTTCTTTGGTGAAAAGAGATCCATCATTGATATCATCGCAATTGGCGTATCAATTTTCGGTGTCTATCTTCTTGCCTCAGGAGACAGTATTGTCATAGAGGGCGGCAATACAGGATTGGGGCTCTTATGCTCACTGATATCCGCATTCTCCTTTGCAGCATACTATATAGTGATGAAACAGGTAAGAGCAGATAAGATAGAAGTCGTCAAGTTTACAACTTGGATAATGATGCTTAGTGCAATATATTTCATTGCTGCAGCATTCATATTTGACGGAGGTCTATCTATGATTCCTGATGGCAGAAGCTGGCTATATATTCTCGGACTCGGCCTTTGGGCCACAATGGTGTCCAATATCACCGGAGTAAAGGCAATCCGCCGTATTGGACCGACCCATACATCCATACTGGGTGCTCTACAGCCTGTCACAGCCGTAATCCTTGGAGTACTGTTTCTTGGGGAACACCTGTATATGAGGTCATGTATCGGTATATCACTGATTCTTGCTGCAGTATCTGTTGTTGTAATGCATCAGAAGAAAAGATGACATCAGCCAAGGATGCGGAAAAAGTTGTCACCGGCAATCTTTGACAGATCTTCTTCTCCATATCCTCTGACTCTCAATTCATCAAACAGGAGAGGCATCATCGATATATCCTCCATTCCGTCCGGAGTAACCTCTATACCGTCAAAGTCTGAACCGATACCGACATGGTCGATACCTGCGATCTCGACTGCATGGTCTATATGATCTGCTATTATCTTGAAAGACGGTCTTTTCAAAGACATAAGTTCATCCTGGATTTTATTCCATGCAGTACGCTTAACGGTATTAGAAGGGTCGGCAATAAACTCACTTTCAACAACTTCTCCCCTTTCACTTATACCAGAGCTTGAAAGAATTGACTTAAAACCTGCATCAATGAACAAAGGATAGAAATTAATCTGGATGACACCTCCTGCTTCTGCAAGATGCCTTATCATATCATCAGTCATATTCCTCGGGTGATCGGCCAGGGCCCTGCAACATGAATGAGTAGCCACTACAGGTCTTGTGGAACATTCAAGTATATCATAGAATGAGGCATCAGACACATGTGATACATCTACCAACATACCGACACGATTCATCTCTCTTATCAGATCTCTGCCAAAAGGGCTCAATCCATTCCACCTACCGAAGGCAGGAGCGCAGGAATCACATATCTGATTATTTCCAGAATGACATAAGGTAACATACCTTACTCCCTTATTATAGAAGTAGTTAAGATTATCCAAAGACTCACCTATCGGAGATCCGTTCTCTAATCCCAACATCACTGAGAACAATCCATGATCCTTATTATTCATGGCCTCTGCTCGAGAAGTGGCAAATGCAGCTTTATCCTGATTATCAGCAACTGCCTGCTCCACTCCAGAAAGCAGTTTCATTGCATAGTCAAAACCGGCTGACTGATCACTATCAAAAGAAGCCGGAATATACAATGCGAAAAACGCACCGTCAACCTTCCCTCTTTTAAGTTTCGGAAAATCAACGTGTGCGTAATCATTATCAAGCGACAGATCTCTCAGACGAAGAATCTGAGAAGGAGTGTCACAATGAGAATCAAGAACAAACATTATCTTGCAATCCTCTGTCTTACAGCCTCATACATAAGCACAGCTGAAGCAACGGATACATTAAGTGAAGTAATTTCTCCAGCCATAGGTATAGCAGCCTTGTCATCAGCAAGATCCAACATAGACTGTGAAATACCCTTTCCTTCAGATCCCATGATTATTGCAACTGGCCCGGTCATGTCCACGTCATAGATCAGCTTATCAGTCTTTTCTGTAGCTGCAATGAGCTTGAATCCGCTCTGCTGAAGATAATATGCAGCAACTCTGAGATTCGGAACCTTACATGTATCCATTCTCATCAACGCTCCTGCTGATGCCTTCACTGCATCTGCGTTGATAGCAGCGCCACCCTTTGCAGGTACGATTATACCGTGTCCACCTGCACACTCAAGGCTTCTTGCAATAGCACCAAGATTGCGTACGTCACTGACTCCATCAAGGATGACGAGAATCGGATTGTCGCTACGTCCGAGAGCATTATTTACAAGCTGTTCTATATCAACGTAATCTATCTGAGAAATATAAGCCAGCACTCCCTGGTGCGATCCACGGACTGCCCTGTTCAGACGCTCGCCAGGAACAAACTGAAACGGAATCTCATTAACTTTGAGCAATTCCATAAGTTCACGGAACTGCACTCCTTCCAATCCCTGCTTCAAAAGTACCTTGTCAAACTTTTTTCCTGCCTTGACAGCTTCCAATACCGGATGCATGCCGAACAGATACTGCATCTTCTTCTCTTCCATATACTTTGTTATTCCAATGATTCATTCAGTTTTTCCCATTCTTCCATCTTGAAATCCAACTCCCTCTTATTCTCCAGATAAGCCCTTGTAAGATCCATCACATCATCATCAGGACCAGGATTCATAAGCTTTGCCTCAATCTCAGCCATCTTCTGCTCTATAGACTCTATACCCTTCTCCAAGAATGAGATACGATTCCTTATCTTCTTCTCTTCTTTAGATACATACTTCTTCGCCTGATACTCCTGCTTTGCTTCTTCCTTCTTCTGGATGACTTCAACAGGCTTCTCCTCTACAGGCTTGTAATGTCTCTCGAGCTCACTGAGATTTTCAAGTTTCCTGCGCTCAAGAAACTCCTGGACTCCACCAAGGTGTTCCTTGACCCTACCGTCACGGAACTCATACAGCTTGTCAACCAGACCGTCAAGAAAATCGCGGTCATGGGACACAATGATCAGAGTGCCGTCATAATTCTTCAGAGCCTGCTTGAGGATATCCTTTGACCTTATGTCCATATGGTTGGTCGGTTCGTCAAGAGCAAGCAGATTATAAGGCTTGAGGATAAGCTTAGCCATGGCAAGCCTTGCACGTTCTCCTCCGCTCAATACCGCAACCTTCTTGTCTATATCCTCTCCTTTGAAAAGGAATGCACCAAGTATATCACGAAGCTTAAGTCTGACATCTCCTACAGCAACACGGTCCAATGTACCGAATACAGTATCCTCCTTATCAAGAATATCTTCCTGATTCTGAGCATAATACCCAATATTCACATTGTATCCGACACGGGAGTCTCCATCCATCGGATCCAACTCGTTCATTATCACGCGCATAAGCGTGGTCTTTCCTTCACCGTTCCTTCCGACAAGAGCAACCTTCTCTCCCCTCCTGACCTCAATCTGAGCATCACTGAATACGACCTTCTCCCCATATCCTACCTTCATGTCCACAGCCTTGTATGCTATGTCACCTGAACGCGGAGCAGGGGGAAATTTTACAGCAAGTGTCGAACGATCCTCAATATCCACCTCAATCCTCTCAAGTTTTTCCAGTTGCTTGACACGCGATTGTACCTGATTGGACTTTGTAGGCTTATATCTGAATTTCTCAATGAACTCTTCGGTCTTTTCTATCATTCTTTGCTGATTCTCATAAGCAGCCTGCTGTTGAGCTAGGCGCTCTTTCCTCAGTTCCAGATATTTACTGTAAGGAACCTTGTAATCATGGATCCTTCCGACCATTATCTCTACGGTCCTGTTTGTGACATTATCCAGGAACTTACGGTCATGGGAAATAAGAACCAATGATCCACGGTATTCCTTCAGATAACCTTCAAGCCACTCGATGGATTCAATGTCCAGATGGTTTGTCGGCTCATCGAGAAGAAGGACATCCGGTTTTGACAGAAGGATCTTTGCAAGTTCGATACGCATGTTCCAGCCCTGACTGAAAGTCTCAGTCGGGCGCGAAAGTTCTTCATATTTAAAGCCCAGGCCAATCAATGTCCTCTCTGCCTGTACCTGCGGATTGTCAGATCTGGCATATGAAAGGCGGTCATTGATTTCATTCATCTGAATTATCAGATCCTGATATGCCTGCGATTCATAGTCTGTCCTTTCAGACAGTTCAAGTGTAATTCTTTCCAGCTCAGCTTCCTGCGCAAACATGTCGGCAAACGCAGTCATCGCTTCGTCGATGACACTGCGTCCTCTATGATGTTCCATTATCTGAGGAAGATATCCGATCCTGACTTCGTTAGGTACGGCAACCTTGCCGTTCGTAGGAGTCTGCAGTCCGCAGATAAGTTTTAGAATTGTCGATTTTCCCGCACCATTCTTACCTACAAGACCGATCTTATCACTCTCGCTGATATGAAAGTTTATTTCATTCAGCAGAGTGAATCCTCCATACGCTACTGTCAGATTATTGATGGAAATCATAGACAATTAATTTATTCGGTTTCCTCCTGTCCCTTTCTGCACACCAGGATACTGAATTCATACAAGATATACAGAGGTACTGAAACCACCATAAGAGAGAATGGGTCTCCTGACGGAGTGATTACTGCCGCCAATATCACAACAATCAGCAATGCATATCTTCTGAATCCCCTCAAGCTTTCACGCGTGAGGATTCCCAGACCAGACAACACCGCAACTATGGTCGGAAACTCGAAGACCAATCCAAAAGTGATCACTGTCGATGTCAGAAGCGAGATATAAGAGCTCAATGAAAATGTATTAGGCACATCCGGACTGACCTGATAGCCAGCAAAGAAATTGAGCATCAATGGAAAGAGCAGGAAATATCCGACCGCCACACCTGTATAGAACAAGGCTGATGCAAAAGCGAAAGCACCACTTACTGCCTTCTTCTCATTAGAGTACAACGCAGGACTGACAAATCTCCATATCTCATAGATGAAATACGGAAAGACCAGGATCAGTGCAACGACAAAGGTAACCTTCATATGAATCATGAACTGAGCAGCAACCTCTATGTTCACTAAAGACACAGAGACATCCGCTCCCAATAACTGATATAGGTAAAAATCAGCTTTGGAAGGTGCCAGAATCACATCATCAAAAAGGAATTCCTTGAAAAAGAAAAGTCCGACAGTGACAGTGGCGAAAACTGCCAATATCCTGAATATACATTTCCTAAGATCTTCAAGGTGATCCCAAAAGGTCATCTCGCCAGACTGTGCCATTATTCTTCAGTCTCTAAATCCTTCTTGATCTCCTTGACATCCTCTTCTACTTCCTTCATGCCCTGCTTGAAGCTCTTCATACCTTTACCAAGGCCACGCATCAATTCAGGAATCTTCTTACCTCCAAAAAGAAGAAGTACTACAAGAGCAATGATAACCCACTCCCATACTCCGATGGTCAATGGCATAAGAAATAATACTGACATATCTAAAATTATTTAAAATGTTCAACAAATACTGATACAAAAGCCTCGGGACATCTTATAGGACGTCTTGTGTTTGAATCTATGAAACCGATTGTAACCGCACCTTCACAACACAAGTCACCAGCGGGGTTATATATATGGCTTCTGATGACCATCTTTGCACGTGGCAGTTCATCTACAGATGTCACGATCCTTAGTACATCTCCGAGCTTGGCAGGCATCTTATATTTACACTCTACAGCAACTACCGGCATCATCACGCCTGCCTCCTCTATCTTCTCCATCGGCAGTCCAAGCTGCTTGAGCATATCAGTTCTGCCACACTCGAAATAACGGATATAATTCGAGTGATGGACTATGCCCATCTGGTCAGTTTCATAGTATCTGACATCGATATTTAGCTCGGTTTGTACCATAACAAAAATGTTATAACGCCTAACTCTTTTGTTTTATCAATTATTTTTCAATGCATTAAGCGAAGCTGTAATACTTTCAATCTTTGAAAGCGAATCAGCCTCTTTTTTACGCTCAACAGCCACCACAGCCTCTGGCGCATTAGATACAAAACGCTCATTAGAGAGTTTTTTGCGTACGCTATCGAGGAATTTCTGCTGATATGCAAGCTCGGCTTCGAGCTTGGCGATTTCCTCATCAACATTGATAAGTCCGGTAAGAGGTACAAACATCTCGACAGTCCTTACCATGAATCTCTGGGCCGCAGACATATCACCTTCTGCTGAAGCTACAGAAACATTCGCCAGCTTTACGACTACAGGAAGAACTTCCGCAGGGAAAGCACCCTTGATCTTGAGATCAAGCGATTCCCTTGGAGAGAGGTTCTTGCTCTGACGGATATTACGCACACCAGCCACTGCTTCACATGCCATTTCAAATGCAGTGATGAACTCTACGTCATATGGCTTTGCCTGAGGATAACGCTGGTTCATGATAGTCTCCCCTGCCTTACGCTCTGCCATATTCTGCCAGAGTTCCTCTGTGATGAAAGGCATGATAGGATGAATCATCTTGAGAAGTGCATCAAAGAATCCGATTGTAGCATCATATGTGGCTTTGTCTATACCTGCACCGTATGCTGGCTTGACAGCTTCAAGGTACCATGCACAGAAGTCGTCCCAGAACAACTTGTATATGGCCATAAGGGCATCTGAGATACGGAACTTGGTGAAATGGTCTTCTACAGTCTCGATAACCTGACTGAGCTTGTTGTCAAACCACTTCACTGCAACCGCAGATGCATCCGGCTGCTGAGCAGCTTCATCAACATTCCAGCCTGTCACAAGGCGGAATGCATTCCATACCTTATTATTGAAGTTACGTCCCTGCTCGATCTGAGATTCATCATAAAGGATGTCATTTCCGGCCGAACTACACAGGAGCATTCCAAGACGCACGGCGTCAGCACCATATTTCTCTATGAGATCAAGCGGGTCTGGTGAGTTTCCGA
>JAEIGA010008396.1_pt1 | contig 15654 bp, 24 predicted proteins | sample 9270691 | NCBI WGS metagenome assembly JAEIGA01 (sample SAMN17057246, study PRJNA624740) | gut metagenome | biome: biome; isolation source: fecal sample | host: Bos grunniens | place: China: Xizang | collected 2019
ATAAAAGTAAAGTTTCAAGGCTCAATATCATCGTAAGCCACTTTGAATTTATCTCGTAATCCTTTACGCCAATTTCTTCTTGCCATAAACTGAGCACGTTTCATCTTTCTACAAAGATTAGCAAGTTCATTGCCCTTAGTCATATAACTCCAAGCAAATTCGTGACCTGCAAAATACTCTACATAATGACCGTAGGCATATTCATAATAATAGTTGCACTGACCGCATCTAAGATATTCTTCAACGATGCCAAATTCTTCTCTGTATGCTTCTCTACCTACGTCATCATAACCACAGATAGGGCAAGTATAACCATCATTCATCTTATCACCTCAAAATCGTATTCAATCCTGTCTCCGTTCCACCAATCATACCCGTGAAGAACTCCCAACAGATATAGAGCATCTTCACAAATATCAAAGGATTCAAAAGAGACTTCAAAATCCTTTGAGCTTGACAGAAACAATGTCTCGCTCTGATCTCTTTCTGTGTCAGCTTCATTCTCAAATGGAGCAATAACTTCATCGAGTTTGGCATCATCAAACACATAGTCAACTGTTCCGTCTTTGTTGTAGAGAACGCCCTTAATAATGCCGTCTAATTCAAAGCCCATAATACATCACTTCCTATATGCTTTAGGTTTTCTTGTTCTTGTGTTCCATTGCTGAATAGTAATTTCTTCAGGCGCATCATCGTCATCACTGATAAACTGCACATCACATTTAGGACAATAGGTTCGTTCCCAATAAATAAGGTCGCCATCAATATAAGCACCATTTTCATCAATTACTGGCTCTATATGAAATGAATTTTCAAATTTTGCAGAACCGTCACAAAAGGGACAAGGTTTCAATTTCTTCATTTTTTTACCTCCAATAAAAGAATATATTTATCCAAATGTGGGTTTGCTGCCTATCTCGATTCCATATAACTCGTCAAACTTAAAGGCTATACGGTCAATGTCACAATTTGTAATATCTTCCGTATCCCAAAAATGTATAGCAAACACTCTTGAAATATCGTTTGAATAAATCTCTCCGAATACTTCAAGAATAGTATTCAAGTCAACGAGCATACACTTCGTTAGTTCCTCAATTTCATATTGATAAATTTCAACATAAGAATCGCCGTTTTCGTCTGTTACTGTGCCGTATATTTCTTGAAATAAATAAGTCGCAAATTCCTTTTGCCTATCAGTCATTCAATCACCCACCAATGTGTTATCTTTTGAAATCTTAATCATCTTTCTTCTCCTCTTAACTCTAAGGATGCCACCGCATAGGCATTATCTCCGTCCAGCATTTCTACTTCATTCAAACAGTGCGAATACAAAACGCAATTCACGGGATATCCAATTGTGTTGTTCCCTACGGTATGACCGACCACCCGCCCGTTGTACATTATGGGTGTGTGTTCCGCTATATTCCTCTTATGTGTCTGCAAATGATTGGAGAATTGCAGATACCCGTAGAATACATCATCTTGATTCTTGTCCATTTTCTTTGACCTCCTCCAGCGGACAATAATCTTCTCTGCCCGCCAAGATATCTTTTATCTCCGGTGCATCGTCAATCGCAGAGCAGAAGTATCTGTCTCTGTCGAAGTCGTAACACATCGGACAATGCGCACAGTAAGTGGGCATTTCAAGTCCTTTTATGATTACTGACATTTACTCCACCTCAACTTTATATTTTCTTCGGATTCCTTTGTGCCAATTTCTTCTTGCCATAAACTCACGCCTTTTTAATTTCGTGAAGAGTATCGCCATCTCGTTACCAGTAGTACGATAGTTCCAGCAAAAATCGTCATTCCCAAAATGTATTTGATAAAATCCGTAAGCGAATTCATAGAAATAATTGCACTGGCAACATTTGCGATATTCTTCTACCACATAATAGTTTTCTCGATATTCGGTGACACCTAACTCGCTGCCACATATAGGACAAGTGTAGTAACTCACTTTATCCCTCCTTTAAATTCGTCTTTTATTGCCTTAGTCAAAATGAGCGTCTTTTCTTGTAAGCTGCTCAATGTCCGTCCTTAACTTATCTATCTTCCGCTCTAATTCCATGCGGTCTTTCTCTGCCTGACTTGCCTCTACTGTCTCACCCTGCGGTTCATCTGCGCTGTCATATAACAGAGCTGGATTGCAAGGATCAATATAACAACCATTACTTAGTGGAAGTCTCATTTATTATCCTCCTTGTTCTTATGGCGTACTCCTGAGATATTCTATCTTTCATTTTTTTATAATCGATTAATAAAGATGAAATTTTGGGGCTGTAACAATCTTCTGAATTTGCTGCATATTCTATAATCTTAAAGGCGTGTCTCTTGAGTTTGTAGACATCTCCATTTATATCCACACATCGTCTAACCCATCTTTGTGACAAATCTGATTTTTTAACTATAACACCCTCATCAAAATAACAAAGATTTCTCTTTTTAGAATCTAATGTTAATATCATTCTAAAGTGCCCATCTTCATCTATGCCTTCTATCCAGTCTGTTTTGCCATTTTTGAATACTGGTATATATTCATTATTTACATAATAAAGTTTTGGAAAATGACTTCCATTCCATGAAAAGCAACAACTTTGATTAACCGAAACAACTGGATTAATTTTACAATAAAACCAAACATCATTTTCGCTGTTCATTTATTATCCTCCTTATTGCTAAACTTTCATCATCCGCCCATATCAGGGCACGGACAATCCCATTTCCAGTCATCATATTTGATTTCTTCGTCCTGCACTATTTCGCCATTGACTATTTCAACAATTTGACTGAATCTCTGACCTTGTTCAAATCCTTGTATCTTCATATCTATATTGAACTCTTTGCAGACTTCAAGTAGATTATCGGATAATATAGCCCACGCCTGTTTAAAAGGCATTGTTAGAATTGTTTTGCTGTTTGGCTCGTCGGAACTTATGTCAATATAATCAGGCTCACAAAAGGCTCTACAAGTTCTTTTGATATATAGAATATATGGCACAGACGGTATATACAGGCTTGTTTCATCTTCGCCGTCCACAGACAATGGTGCTTTTGTTGCGCCTATAGGACTAACCGGAATTAAGCCGTTCAACACAAAGTTTTTCAAATCCTTAATCGTTCCTCTTACTTTAAGTGTCCCTTCGCACCAATTGGGCATATTCATTCATCTCCTTTGCTCTCAGCCTTTACAATATCAGCTTCTTTGCGCCAGTTCGCGTAGCCTGCAATATTAACAAACCCATATGCTACATACATCAGCACCATCGGCACGTTCATCTGACCGAGGAAGTTGACCGCAATCCACGCTATATTCCCAGCGATCCACCACAACCAGCCTGAGCGTTTCTTATGGGCGATAAGAATATTACCGCCCAAGCTGAATATGCTGCCGAGAATCGAAAGAATAAGTATCACTTCTTGTAAAGCTCCTTCATCACCTTTTCAATCTTACCCTCACGCTCGGCTTCGGCAAGTCTGCGCTTTGCTTCCTTGCGGATAAGATATCTCTCGTGCTTCTCCTTCTTGCGCTCAACGTGCCATGCCTCGTGTTCCGCCTTTGCCTCCGGTGACTCAAGCACCTTGCCGCAGAATGTGCAAGTGCAAGCAATCTTCTTCTGCTTCTCCTGCGCCTTGACCGCCTTGCGATACTCGCGGTCGAAGTTGCCGCCGCAGTAGGCGTTGGCGATGGCATTGAGTACGCCGTCACGCTCGTTGTAGTCCGCCTCGTCGCAAGTCGCAGAGCCAGTTCTGCCGTTGATGTTGACAGTTGTGGTGATTGTCGGGATTGTCTTGCCGTTGTGCTTGCCGAGAGAAGTGTACCTCTCGCCCTTAGTAATTGTGAATGTCATGTGATTATCCTCCTTAGTTTTCTTTTTTATTGGTTTGAATGGATCGAAGTCCATTGTGGATATGATTCTGTTTACCTCTGCGGAGAGCGTCCTTGCTGTAGATGTTTCAAGACTGACTACGCCACCAGATGCTGTGATATCAGAGAACTCGTAAACCTCGCCGAAAGAAGGAGTCGATTTATAAAAACTGATTGCCGCATACTTGGACAACACACCATTCTCAATGTAATAACCAGTCTGGTCGCCATATTGATCCCAGTGTTCAACTGGAGGACGACCCCATTTTCCTACAGGCATATATTCAATTAATAATTCGGCTTCTGTTTTTGACTTGGTATGAACCACACAAGTCATCTTCTTGTCCTTTATCTCCTGAATCGTGGGAACTGCGGGCATCAGCATTTCATCGGTGAACCACCAGTTATTACAATCGACAAGATAATACTTCTCTCCGCCATTGTCGATGGTGCTGATTGTTGTTGTACGCCCACAATATTCTTTCATAGGTTCAACAAACGAATCCGCCCCGTAAGTCTTGCCCACTTCCAAATCTGGTCTAACTCTAACCTTGTCGCCTACTTTATACTTCACTTTTAGTCCTCCTTTTACTTTTTGCGTTTTGTGAAAATATAAGATAGAAAAGCGAGGCTTCAACTTCGCTTTTCATATCCTATATTTATTATACTTCACTTTCTTCGTTTTGTCAATACCTTTTTAAGAAATTTTATGATAATTTGTTAGATACCAATAACGCCGCCCCTGATAGTCCTTTGGCTGCACCTGATCGGCGTAAATGATGTCGCCTTTCTCTAATCTGCATTTGTCAAATCGTGCTTTAAAGATTGTCAGATTGCTCTCCTTGCCCTTGCCGAGAAAAACAACTGTGACATTGTACGCCCATATCTTGTTGTCAGATTTGCGCTTGCTGGGGTAGACTGCTCTAACGTAGCCAACACGCCGATCTTCTTCTCTCCCCGTCGGTTGAATGTAAGTGAGATGTTTGAGCTGCGTTTCAATCTTATCCTTAATAGAAATATCTTCGTCAGGGACGGTCGAAAGATATTCGTTTAATAGAGGAGTCATATCTGAGAATTTGTATTGCGTTGGTGTTTCTTTATCGCAAAGTCGATTTAGCATCTCAATAGGAAACATAGTTTTGGCTTTTTTTATGGAACTCTTCGATACGTATTCTCCGTTTTTCTTGTCGTAAAGAGATCGGAAAAGTTCATAAGCAAAGAGAAGTTTTGCAGAACCTCCGAACTCAGAAAAGTATCCTAACTCAATTAGGACAGTAAAAGAGGTCTTATCTAATGGGATAGTTTTGAGTACATCAATAAACGAATCGAAATGAACGTCTTTATATTCATAGAGAATATCTGCTGTATTTTTACTGATATCCTTTACCGAATACAGGCACATGGTTATCTCTTTAGTCTCGTCATTTACCATTATTTTTCTGTTGTCTTGTCGGAATCGGAAGGGAAGTTTGACGTAATTGAAATAAGTTGCTGCTTCGGTAATAAGAGCCGCTATTTTAGCCTTATTTTCTTTTCTTTGATAATGACTAATAGCCACCTCGTAAAACTTTGATGGATAGTGAGCCTTAAACCAAGCCTGATATAAGGAGTCCCCAGCCATTGAGTACGAATGCGGACTGTTGAATCCGTACTTTGCCGCATCATTGATGACGTTCCATACTTTTTGAAAGTTATCAAGATTGCCGAAACGACTCTGCCAGTTCTCTCGGAGTTGTTTCTCAAGCTTTTCTTTTTTCTCTCCTACAAGTTTCTTTTTAGAAATGGATTTGATGACTCCATAAGTATCTCCCATAGGGAGTCCCAAGAATCCCAGAATCTTCATTATACTTTCTTGATACAACATGAAGTGAGCTGTATCTTCCAGCAATTCATCAATCTTTGGCTCTCCGGTACTATACGGCTTACGGTCGATAAACGTCCTCAATATTGATTTAAAGGCTGGTCGTATTGCTGCAATGAATGACGACAACTCGGTTATATTCGTAGCCTTGTATTTCATCATATTGTACTTAGTTCCGTCTTTTTCAAGCTGATTAACGCAACAAGTAATTCCTTTTGCGTATATATCCCATGTTAAAGCGTCCCCTTTAACCATTTCTCTCAATTCGTCAAACGTAGGGACTTCTCTTCCTATGCTTTTGAATAATTCATAAGTCAGGCTCACAGAATCAACTATTAAAAAATCATCCTTAACGTAACCAAAACTGTCAAGATATCCGCCCTGTACGCAAGCACAGACCGTTCTCTTCTGAGTGCTTTCACAGATGGCACTTATTAATCCTATCTCTTCTCTTATGTCTCCGTCGAAAAGCAAATATCCGCAAGCGTGAACCTTGAAATTTGACACGATGCCCTGATATTTGACGCTCTTATTATATATATCAATGTATTTAGCCGGAATGTAGTCCTCAATGTCTATGCTGTCTTTTACATCATCATCTGCATTAGATACATCTTTCATGTACTTTTCGATAGATTGAGAGATTGCATTGGATTCCTCAACACTAACATCATTTAGGCGTGCATACATCTTCCATGCAGACTTCGGTTTGAGTTTTTCGATTGCCATTAAAGGATAGCAGCCGTGTTCCCCCAAGAACTTCTTTGCGGCTTTTACAAATGGCTCTTGTTCAGCACAATTGTAATCGCAATCTGGCATAGATCCAGCATTTACACGATCTGCGGTCAGAAATCGGGGGTAGTATATGGGTATCTCTGCCGTAAATCTGTCCAGTGTCGTGAAGCCTAAGAGTTTATTGGTATAAAATGAACCCATCGACCCACGAGATGTCGTGGTTAAAACTCCTCCAAATTCATTGATGGCACAATCGAGTAAACCATGATTTAACAAGAAGTAATCAACAACATTAGAGTCTACGACTTCTTTTGCTTCCGCTCGGATTCCCTCTATTCTTTCATCTGAATGAATCTTTTCCTTTTTATAGGCGTCATTTAAGAGAGACTTATATAACTGGATTCGTTCATCATACGTTTTGCCTTTATAGATATTAGGAATTTTAAAAGACTTGTCGAGAACTATCTCTTCGCAGCCGTTGACAAATACATTGGTATTCATAATGGCTCGATATATTTCTTCCTCTGTGAGAACTCCTTGCTCCTGAAAACGTTTGATTATAGTGTCTGCGTCTGGGAAATCCATATACCAACCGTCCTCGTCCGGATAACTAATATCTTTAGATTCGATTAGTGCGTTTCGTTCCTCTGCTCCATCAGGTGATACGTAGTGACTGTCGAGTCCAGCAATAATTTGTATATTGTGTTTGCGGGAGAGGTCAAGGATGTGTTTATTTAGTTCTCTCTGTCTATCTGTATTATGATTCTGAACTTCAAAGTAAAAATTATTTCCGAAATGTTTAGCTATCTTTAGCCATAGCTCGTCAGCATCTTCATACTTCCATCCAGCGATACACGCCGAAGTTATGATGAAATCCTCTGGATTCTCAGTCAGTAAAAGAGATAGGTCAATTCTCGCCCTTATATAGAAGCCGTCAAGATTTGCAATAGATAAGATATAGTTAAGTCTACGTCTGCCTTTTGCGTTTTTGGCTATTATCATCATGTGACAATTTGTTTTGTCTTTATACCCATCTACTGTTTTAAGTCTATCTTTAACCCAATATGCCTCACAAGAATGGCGATATTTAAGCCCGACTTTCTGAGCTAAGTCATAGGCGGCAATGTGATCTCCTTGCCACCCATGTTCTCCGCTGAATAAACACTTTGAGTGAAGCTCTTTGATTCGAGAAACATATCTGTCATAAGTTTCAGTGCTATCGGCAAGAGCGTGATTGGATTCACAAGTATGCTTATGGTAATTCTCGAAGTACATATTCTCAGCATAATCGTCAATAGAATAAGGAAACTCAAAATTCAGAGAGGGAATTATCCGAGATATTAATTCTTTGTTATACATTCAATCACGCTCCGTCACGTATCTAAGAAATCCTTCTCTTCTCCCATTACCCATCTCAGCGCAGCCAGTATGCCGCTCCAATAGCCATAATCCCAATCGCTTACAGGCTCTTTAAAATCGATATTATACTTATCACATACTCTATCAATAGCCTTCAAGCAACCATCGAGAATATCTGCTTGAATGCTTTCAGTTCCCTCAAGCATATTGCAGAACAAATTCTGTTTTCTCACGAGCCACACTCGATCAAATGCTTCATCCATATACTCGTGTATTTCTTCTTCTGTTCTCATGGGCGGTTCTTCATACTCAGGCTCGTCGTCTAAATATTCATACATATCATCCGATGAAAAGTATTCTACGAGAATATCATAAACTTCGGGAGGGTTATCAATTCCGCATATAAGTTCGTGCAGAGTGTTTTTAACCTCGTCATATTTATCGATTTCTCTCAGCAGAAAATGCCAAATGCAACCACGAGCATCGTGCTGATAGCAAACTCCAAATCCATTATCTCCATCACGCAGCCATATCTCTACATACGTGTCATTCCTGTAGTCACCTGTTTTCTTGCCATAAATTACATCTTCTCTTTTAGACATATATCTTCTCCTTTATACTCCAAATACTTCGTTCTCTGCTCCTTGCTTCTGCAACATCTGCTCCAACGCCAAGCTTACAGGCGGATTCTCTGCGAGGCATTCTCCCTTATCCCACGAAAAGACTTTGTTCAACTCGTCCTCCGTGGTGAAGAATCGGCGTGACGGATAATCAAAACCGAGGTTGAATGTCATTCCGTTTTTGCCTAAGTATCTATCCTTGACGAGTTTCACTGTCACTCCTCCATCGACATTGCGCTCCATACTCAGCATACGAGAGGACAGATTGGCGATATTCATTGAGCCTGTAACATCGTCAATACCTAACGAATCGTGCGTCTTGCGGCTATGCGATACTAATACAACCGGAACGCTGAACGTGATAGCAAACTGCACCACTCTGCGGACAATCTCTGTCTGTCTGTGTAAATCGCTCTCGCAGCCTTTACAGGATATACAGGTCAGGTTATCCAGCACCACAAGTTTACAACCCTGTCTCCGCACGCACATTTCTGCGGTCTTTAAGATATCATCTATTTCAATGCTCTCTCCGTCACGATAGAGAAAAAGCATATTCTTATAGTAGTTCAATATCTCTTTACGAGCACAAGGCGTAACACGGTAATACGGCGTCCCCTCTGGACTGGTGTGAGTATTTATATTCTGCCTGCCCGCCAAAGAGAATAAAATCCAGTTTGACTGCAATGCGTTGCTTAACTCCTGAGAGTAGAGGAATACGGGCTTGCCGTTATTCATTGTCTCTGCGATAAGCTGATTCATCAGTGACGTTTTGCCCGCTGACGGCTTCGCATACACAACAGTCACGCTTGAATCGTAGAGGCGCATTAACCCCTTGTCGAGTTCCTTAATGCCGAAGGTTACGCCATCAACTTCATCAAGGTTGTACTCTTTAACATTTGAAAAATCAACTACTGTCGGAATCGGCTGGTCTATCGCCTTGTGGATAGCATTCAGAATTGCCTCTTTACCGAGGTGATATAGGCATTCGTTAATGTCTTTTATCTTGATCTTGTTGCCGTTAGCGTCTTGACATACCGCCGGAAGTTCAATAGCTCTCGTCCGATAATTGCCAAGTCTTGCAATTACTTCCTTATTAAACTTGCGTCCGGCTTCGTCGTTATCTCCGCACACAATGATATTCTCAAACTTTTCAAGCCACTCCCACTGTTCATCAATGAATTTGAGATTGCCTGCTCCAAAGGGGATTGAAACACAGTTACGATAACCAGACTCAATAACGGCAAGGCAGTCGATCTCGCCCTCGGTGATTACCAAAGCCTCATCAGGATTCGCAAGATGCTGCAAGAATAAGACGTTTTCGTGATCTGTGTCCGGCTGTTTCCATGTTTTGTTTTTGCCTTTTTCTACCTTATGCGAGGGACGTATCTTGACAGTCTTTAATACGTCATTTGAATCATAGAATGGCATCTGAATATTGCCCTGATCGTCAGCACGAAGTCCGGCATAGTCAACAACTGCGGGACTTATGCCACGAGTACTGAGATAACTATATACAGGCATCATATCAGATTTATCATCAAGTGTTGGATAGCGATAGTCTTTGTTTGCTTTCAGTCCGACTTCCGGCATCGGCACGTCCATGCCAACGAGGTCAAAAAGCTGTGATACCGCTTGATTAAACGTAAGATGCTTTCCTTCGATAAAGGCGTCAACTACATCTGCGGACTTCTGACAAGAAAAACAATGAAACTTCAATCTTTTTCTGTCGAATACCAGACTCGGAGTTTTCTCGTTGTGCCAACAACACAACGCTTTCTTGTTTTTTCTATCGTATTTTTCAAGAGAGAGTGTGTCTGCTATAATATCTGCGGTCTGATCTCCGAGTCTCCGCTTTGCTTCTGCAATTAATTCCTTGTCAATCATCGTTCTCACCCTCTATACAATGAATGTTATTGCACATAATATCTACGTCGTCGTCACCTGTATATCCGTACAGCTCTATGATCTGCAATAGAGCCTTGCACTTCGCTTCAAGCCAACTACGGGCAATTACCGTCAGGGAATGTTCAAACTCCTGTTCTGATTCAATGTAGTCTATAATCACATCGACATTCCAATACTTGAACCCATTGTCAAGCTCCGCTTTAAGCAGATATCCGTTTTTAATATCATTCTTGATCTTGCGAAACTGCCAGTTATCAACGATCGACGTGCCGATAAGTTTACCATGATAGTATAGCTTCTTATGCGAATAACTCGCATAGTCGTTCACGTCCTTAAACGGCTGACCGATTTTAAACATTCTCATTCCATATCCCTCCCGTTATAGGGGCATTCTGCAAACCCACAAAGTCTATCACAAAACCATGTCTCCGGCTTGCACTCCCATTCCGTCGTATTCAGAATAGTTCCCACACTATCCTTGAACCACTCAACCGCTGCCGTATAGTCTGCCTCATTGAATAGCTCCTCGTCCAGTGGATTCTCAGCACGAAACTTATTGAATACCAGCTTATACGGAAACTCGCCATACTTCTTCTTAATACAGTAAGCGTAAAGATAAAGCTGCCGGAGATAGTCTGCACGTTCCTTTTTGGACTTCCACCTATTCTTACTCTTGTGATCGTAGACTACAATACCCTTTTCGTCTCTGAGTATCAAGTCGGCATATCCGATGAATCTATACCCGCCGATCTCTGCTGTAAGCTCTTGTTCTACACCCAGCACCTCGCCGTCGATGCCGTCAAAAGTCTGCAAATATGCAAGGCTCTTGTCATAGTAAGCCCTGTACATATTAAAGGACGGAAAACGCTCTGTGACCGCCGTGTCGTACTCACTCTCAAATACATCTGCTAACTCAAAGGCGTACAACTCGCCGTTGAAATAGCGCTCAAGTATGCTGTGGATAAGTCCGCCGCACTGCGCAAAGGCATTAGGCTGTTCTCGCTTGTCCTCGACATAGCGGAGATAAAAAGAATACGGACATTGTTCAAACATCTTTATCGACGAGAACGACCATTGTTTCTTAGATAGATTCACTGGATATACCTCCTCTTGTTATGGGCTTGCCTCCCTTTCGGGAGGCGTCCACATTTTCACACATTTTAGAACGGAATATCACCATCTGAGATTATCTCCTCAAACTGATTATTAGGCTTTGTCTCTGCCGGAGCTGCCTGAGTCTGAGCCGGAGCGGTCTGTCCACTGTTGTTCTTGCCGCTATTGCTACCACTCTCACTTTTACCTCCGACGAACTCAACATTATCTACCATTACTTCCATGGTGTAGTGAGTAACATCAGGGTGGTTGCAGTCCTGATAGTTATTGTTCCTGAGTGAACCCTCAACTGCAATGAGCTTTCCCTTTGTGAAATAACGGGAAACAAATTCAGCAGTCTGTCTCCAAGCAGAGCAGGTAATAAAATCAGCCTGTCTCTCTCCTGTACTCTTGTCTGCAAAGCGTCTGTCAACTGCAACGGTGAACCTACATGAGGCGATTCCGCTCTGAGTCTGCCTCAGTTCAGGATCGCTTGTGAGTCTGCCAATCAAAATTACCTTATTCATAAATTACTTATCCTCCTTAACTTTCTTATCTGCCTTAAAGTCCTCGGCTTTGAGATTGTCGAGGTCTGTTTTTAGCTGATTGAGCTTTTCGGCGTCCTCGATTGTAGCCGGATTTGAGCATCCGTAGTTTACCTTCAACCACGATACTAACTTGTTTCGGTCGTAACCTTCAGTGACCTTTGCTTTAAAGGTTTCGATTGCCGTAAGAGCTTTTTCAGCATTCTTAACCGTCTCGACTGTAGCATTATAGCTTTCTTCAAGGTCTTTCTGCCAGCATGACAAACCAAGTCCGCAATTTGCGAGAGCCTTAACGAGACAACGCTTAATGCTCTTGTTTACATCTGTGCTTGTGATATCGTTTACCGGAATACTATGATTCCTGTTATCCATAACCGCCAGTGTCTCAGAGATGGTGTGGTCTGCGACCGTGACTTCAACCTCAACCCAAGCCGTGCGCCCGTCAGAGCAATACTGTAATGGCTGCACGTCCTCTACAATAACGTATCTCTTGCAGTCCTTAGAGTCCTCGACGCAAATCTGCTTGTAAATCTTTGTCGGAAACTCCCTTACCTTATAAGACACGCCATCAGGGAAAGCATCATTTGCAAGAGTGATGGCTGTAGACCATTCAAGGTAATCAAGATTCCCTTTTTTCTTCGTGTGCTTCTGCACCGAGATACTGTTTAGAGTCTGAAATACCGACTTCTTCTGCTCTGCCATTAATTAGCCTCCTTCTTTTCGTTAAGGGCAACAAGCTCTGCAATTCTCTCCTTCTGCTCTTTAAGGGCGACAAGCTCTCTGAGCCTTGCATCCCATTCCGCCGGACACAAGAATCTGAAAATACCTTCCAGATTGTTCAGTGTCAGCCTCGGCTCTTTGCTGTATTCATACAGCTCTGCTTCTGAGAATGCCGCCGCAACGATCTGGTGATACTTCATAGCCGCCTCTTTCATTTCATCGTATTCTGTCTTTTCGATGCAAAAGTAGTTATGTTCCTCCACTTTTTAATCCTCCTTTTACTTTTAGTGTCTTGTGAGAATAAAGGAAAACTGAAAGTGCAGATTGACCGCACTTTCTGTTCCCTAATTATATTATACTCTGCTTTTATCGTTTTGTCAATAGGAAAAGCAAAATTTTATCATTTAACTATTGACGCCCAGCAATGCGACGCTTGACATTTGTGTATAGAATTTCACCTTGTCAACTGTATCGGCGTAATCCTTTTCAGTCTCAAAGGAATCCACGACGTCTTTATGCTCTTTGTCGAGGTCTTTGTATTTCTTTGTGCCATAGTCATTCGGCAAAGTGCCGTGTGCCTTACAGCCGATAATCGTGAGCTTCTTTATCAACTCATCACACTTCCACTTGATATGAATTGTACCTTTCTTTTTAACCTCTACATCAAAATACTTAAAGGACAAATCTTCTCCGGCGTAGTTCTTGCTGCCATAGCCATACTTATTAAGAATGATCTGCTCCACGCTGTCACCCTCAGTGCGTCCGGCGTCCAAATACACAAACACCTTCTCGACTTCGGTCAGGAAGTTCCTGAGTCCGGTTATGTCCCAGCTACCCCAGCCACCGTATGTCTGATACAGATATAAAGGTACAATAACCTTCTTCGGATTTACCTTAAAGCCTTGATTTGTCTGCCAGCCGTTAAACAAGTGTACGTTCTTCGGATTCTCACGACTATAGCGATATGTAAACGTATCGTACAGGTTCACAATAGCATCGTGAATATTGCTGTCGAGGCTCTGCGAAAGTTCAAGCTGCAACTGCTTGATATTAGATAATGTAAAGTCGTAGTCACGGAAACGCTTAATCTCGTGCTGATACTTCGCTCTTGCTCCGTCCGTGAGTAGTCCGCTGATCTGAGTTGTCTGAAAAGCAAGCTCCCAATACTTCTGGCGGAGGGAACGCATATATCGGTTAGCTTCGCTTATACTCGGATCATCCTCAGAGCAGCCACGCACACTGATACTGATAAGCCTCGTCGCATTGTCTTTGTCCATAGGGATATACTGCTTCATGGCATTAAAGGTATCAATCAGCTTCAGACCATAGCGGGCTTCGAGGTTGAATTGTTCTATCAGGAGACTAATAGCGTCACCCGCATAAAGCTGAGTCTCAGAAAATTCCTTATACTCTGTCTCGTACACATCGCCCTTGACAAAGTTCTTGGCGATATCTGCGCCGACAACTTTATCCGGTATATTGATATAGATAAGAGCCACATCAACGTCCGCCTTGACCTCTGCGTCTTTAAAGGCGTCGTCAACAAATTCGATCTCGGCGTGATATTCGTCCAGCTTTTCTTTGAGAAGCTGTCGTGTCTGTGTATAAGGGTTACGGATAGTTTCTGCGTTCAGAATACAGCATATCTGCCCGCCGTTCTCGGTCAGGGCAATTGCCTTTAACAGATGCTTGTCGCCGTCCGCAAATGGCGGATTCATCAATATCGTATCATAACGACTAAACGAACACCAGTCGAGGAAGTTTGCATTGTTGACGAGCCAATTCTTCGATTTCAGAATGGCACACAAATTTGAGTCGATCTCCACACAAGTAACGTCCAGTCGAGTCTCGGCGTCTTTCTTCTTATATATGTGAAACTCCCACCAATAGCCATTTTCTGTTTCAAGACTATTGACGTACTCTTTCGCCTCGTCAACCGTCGCAAACTTCTTGCCGAAAGTTTCTTCCATAAAGGCTAAAACCTCCGACTTTGTGTTAAAGAAATGCGGCTTGTCGTTCTTAGCTGATAACCTGTCTCTGCGATCACTCACTCTCTGCACATGATACGTATTCATTTCCTCTCGACGGAATTTGTCGAGAGACTCGATGAAATTGCCCTTGCCCGCCGACGGTTCAAGCACGGACTTTACTCTTGCAAAATCCAGCTTTGCTATCAGCCTATAGGCAAGCTCCTCCGGCGTCGGATAAAACTGTATTCCAAACATAGTTACTACTCCTTTTCACACTTCCGGCAGACTTGCCAGCCCTCCGGTATTATTGCCCCGCAACAGACACACGTATTCGCACCGATTGCAAGCGGGGGATTGCTGTCGGCATTTAGATATCTCTGGATGCACTCTGCACAAGTGCCGCTGTCGGTCGTGCATTCGTACTTTCTGTCTAACATTTCTAACACACAAGTCGTGTTTCTTATAGCACGATTGTTATGTATTAGTAATAAGAGATCGAATAAATTCATCTTTGAAAGTCGTTCACGGTTTGTCATACTTACTGCCTCCTATTGCTACAAAAATCGAAAACATGCCCAGAGCAATAAATCCTATGATGAATCCCATATCAGCATAACACCTCCTAACTTAGCTGCTTAACGGCAACTGTAATCACAGCCGCCTCTAACATCTTGACAACTGCACTTATCAAGAACAACTTTGCTTTATATCGTGATTCAGCGTCCAGCTTTGCTTTGAACGTTTTGTAAAAACTGAAGCTATGAACGCTCGATAAAGCATTCAGCACGATTATTGATATCAGTAATATTATAAGTATTTTCATTAAGCTCTCCCAAAAATTAGTAGTATAACAACTATTATGATTCCGATTGCTATACATTGTATAGCAGATGAAATATCACATCTGCCCTTTTCTCTTTTAAAGGCGTTATCCGACCGCATCAGCTTGCGCCCTGAGTCGTATAATGTCACGGCGCAT
>JAEIGA010008397.1_pt1 | contig 15654 bp, 10 predicted proteins | sample 9270691 | NCBI WGS metagenome assembly JAEIGA01 (sample SAMN17057246, study PRJNA624740) | gut metagenome | biome: biome; isolation source: fecal sample | host: Bos grunniens | place: China: Xizang | collected 2019
ACCCAGATACATGTGCGTAATAACATTTCCATAGAGTATCACTCGCATAAACTCGCGAGCATAGCCTATGGTCTGCTCACTTGCTCCGAAAAAGTATAGCAACTCGTCAAGGAAACATAGACCCAGCGCCGACAACACTACACCCATTATAACATTCAGAAGGACAACATTTCCGAGGATTTGTTCCGCAGCCGATTTATTACCTTGTCCCAAGCGTATTGATGTCAGGGCTGCCGAGCCGGCTCCTACCATAGCTCCAAATGCCGCCGTAAGGTTCATCATGGGCATAGTGAGTGCCAAGCCGGCAATAGCCAAGGGGCCCACACCTTGTCCGATGAATATGCTATCCACGATATTGTAGAGCGATGTTGAGACCTGCGCGATGATTGATGGCAGAGCATATCGCTTAAGCAGAGTGGATAGTTTGTCGGTTCCTAACGATAATGGAGAATATTGTGCATTCATAACGGGACAAAGATACAAAAAAAATGAGTTTCCAACACATTTTGTTGAGATAGCCATTTTATAGGATGTTGTATAACAAGATGTGCTTGCAAGATGTACTTTGGAGGTTGCAATATCCTAAAAACAGAGCATGCCAAACCACAGGAGGATTCATCGGCAAGTGCGATGCCAAAATAGCCATTCGGCAGAGGGCGTTATATCGGTGTTATATATGGTATACAATAATATGCTCGTCGTCGGGCATCGCAGAGCGCAGCATGACATCGTCGTGCAGAATTCCTCCACGAATCACGCCTTGCTGCATATCTACACCCTTGACATGAATATCCTCCCGGAGATTGAGTGCCGAGCGGCCGGACAATTTATATAAGCACTCCTTGGCACACCACATTGCGGCCTGCATAGTTGTATCTTGTGCCAAAGCCTGCTCCTCAGGGCTCAGATAGCGCGGAGCAACACTCTGGAAATTACGATTTATACTATCGATATCGACGGCACATGGCTCATTGGAGATAACAACAGCCACTTTCGACCGGCAATGTGACACCGAGATATGGTTATAGGGAAAATTCAGAATCGTAGGAGCTCCAAGCTGAGAATACTCCACCTCTAACTCTTCGCCCTGCCATTGCAGGTTACTCTGTGCCCAAGAGCGCAACATTATACGCCATGCCAATCGCTCGGCTTGGCGCGAGGCTACGGCAAAGCCTTCAATGGCGGCAATATCGCTCGCATCGGCAACCTTAAGCAAAGCCGCGAGAGGAGGGATATCACACACAAGCAACCAACCGCCCTCGAAAGCATAGGTTTTTATGTCGGCAAAGATGTTATTCATCTGACTCCTTGCCCACCACCACCTTGATTTTATCGATGCGGCGTCCATCCATTTTCTGAACCGTAAAGCGCATATTGTGAGTCTCCACCGTATCGCCCTTCTTCAGAAGGTCACGACGCAACTCCAACATAAGTCCTGCCAAGGTCTCGGCACGACCCTGCACATCGGCCAGCGAGTCCTCGCCACTACCAATGACGCGCTCAAAGTCTACGATATGTGTCTTGCCATCGAAAATGTATGTATTGGCATTAAGACGCTCATAAAAACTCTCATCGACATCGCTTTCGTCCGAGATTTCACCCACAACCTCCTCCAGAATATCCTCCAAAGAGATAAGGCCTTGTGTTGCGCCATATTCATCCACAACAATGGCGACATGGATTTTATTCTCCTGGAAATCGCGCAGCAGGTCGTCGATTTTCTTGTGCTTCGGGACAAAATATATCTTACGCAACAGTTGCTGCCAGCCAAACTCATCACCATGGTGAAGATATGGCAACAAATCCTTGACATAGAGCGCACCCTTTATATCGTCCAAATCTTCATCATAGACCGGAATTCGCGAATAACCCGACTCAATAATCAAATCTCTGAGTTCGGAATATGTCGCCTTGATATCCACAGCCACGATATCTATGCGTGGACGCATAATCTCCGCCACCTCGGTATTTACGAAGCTTACAATACCCGAGAGCATCTGGTGCTCCTCCTTCGATGAGCCTCGAGCCAAATCTACGGCATCGGCCAGCTCCTCCATAGAAATCTCGGTGTTGCGCGATGCGATACGGCTGATGCGGCCACCTGTGCGTACCAAGACATACGATAGCGGATAGGTTATCCATCTAAAGAGTTTGATGGGATATATCACAAAGCGTGCAAAAGCCTTGGGGTTTCCTTGCGAAAGCACCTTGGGCAGAATTTCGCCAAACAGCAACAACAGGAAAGTTACAATAACCGACTTTACGATAAATTCCCATACAGCGTGGCCCTGGAAATCTATCAGCGCATCTATCACATTCGACGAGAGAATTACGATGCAGATATTGACAAGATTGTTCGTAACGAGTATTGTCGCCAACAACTCATCCACATTCTCAAGCAGGCCAAGTATTGACTTATCACGCGAATCGTCATTCTCGCGCATATCCTGCTTGTCGGCATGTGTAAGCGAGAAAAACGCCACCTCCGAGCCCGACACCAATGCCGAAATGGCAAGTAACAGACATGTGACAACCAACATAGTTGCCACATGTGGGGTAAATCCTTGATATATAATTCCTAACTCTTCCAAATCACTCTATATTTGGTTCCTATTGAAATAGCAAGCTGCCATTTGTAGCCCCGTTATCCTCCTCGGGCTCCATACGGAAATTCTCTTTACGAGCCGATGAGGTATTGTTGTCAATCATACCGATGTTGCGACGGCGGAATGCCGGCACGCGCTTATCGGCATCAAGGTTGGCAAACTTTGTAGGGGTACGACCCAACTTTGCACCGGCCTCCTGCACATTAGGCTCTATGGTCTTGGTCTCAACAGGCTTTGCAAGAGGTGTTGTCGGCGTTGCGACGACATCATCCTTTTCGGGCATCAACTCTATCAACTCGGCAACGGTTGGGAATGTGCGACTCTTCGTGAGGTCATCATCGCTGAAACCCGTAGCAACCACAACAACCTCGAGAGCTCCTGCAGGCATAGGTTTGGCACTTACGCCCCAGATAACATCGGCCTGATGTGCCACGCCATCTTCATCCTGATAGCTGGCATAGCTCTGGATATAGTTCAACACCTCCATAGCCTCATCATAGCTGATATCGTCGATGCTGGCAGCAGCAACATTGAGCAAAATCTTCTTGGCTCCCGAAATAAGGTTGCTATTGAGCAGCGGAGAGCACAACGAACGACGCGCAGCCTCCAAAGCACGACCCTCGCCCTCGGCCTGTGCCACACCCATGTGTGCACGGCCCGAGCCTCGCATGACACGCTCCAAATCGGCAAAGTCGACACGGATAAAGGCGGTCTTTACCGTAATAAGCTCTGCAATACCCTTGGTTGCCGATGCCAAAATATCATCCGCCTTACCAAAGGCCTTGGTTACGGGAAGCTTGCCATACATCTCGCGGATACTCTCGTTGTTAATAACCAACAACGAATCGGCATATTTTCTAAGCTCCTCGATACCGCGAGCCGCCTGCTCACAGCGTGTAGGGCCTTCCCACAAAAGTGGAGAGGTGACATTCGCAACGGTCAAAAGGCCCATTTCGTGTGCCAACTTGGCAATTACGGGAGAGGCTCCGGTACCTGTTCCGCCACCCATTCCGGCAGCAATGAATACCATCTTTGTTTTGTTGGCCTCCAAATGCTCACGAATGCTATCCAACGCCTCCATAGCCAATTCGCGGCCTCGCTCGGGGTCGTTGCCGGCACCCAAACCGGGACCCATCACAATCTTGTTATGGTCGGGGATATCCAAATTATCCAACGCGCCCTGATCGGTATTGCAAGCGAGGAAATTCACATCCTTAATACCCATGTTCCACATGTAGTTCAAGGCATTACCTCCTGCACCTCCTACACCTATTACGGTTATAATCGACGAAGTCTGCTTTTTAACAGCAACTTCATTCATCAAATCTTCCATTCTCTTACTTTTAAGTATAGATTCTACATCTTTTCTTTGGGGGAACTTTGTCAAGCCTTATCGTAAGGTTATCCCTTCCCCACCGCCTACTTCACGAGATTAATACTCGTCGTTGTCGTCATCATACTCCTCGTCGGGATTCTGGAACGCCTTATCAAACGAAGTTTTGATTTTCTTGGTCAGACGGCTCCACAAACCCGGCCTCTTGGGCATATCCTCCTCGACATCGACATCATCTTCATCATCCTGATTCTCGTCATTGTTGTCGAGAGCCTTCTGCTTCTCGGCGGCCTCTTCTTTCTCTCTGAGTTTCTCGTTTAGAGTCTTGGTGCTTTGCTCCTGCTGCTTCTGCTCCTCCTGCTGCTTTTGCTCCTCGGGTTCTCGCTGCTCCTCCTCGGCCTTCTTAAGATTCTCGGTATTTGGTCTTTGAAGAATACCTACCGGTGTAGCTCCCTTCTGTGCACCGCGCATCAACAACGACACGGCCATGGTATACTCGGGCAATGCCGCTCCCTCCAAAGACTCGACAGTAAGACCCAGCTCGGCACATGCCACACGGGTCTCCACGCCTGTTATGCGCTGGAACAGCTCTGCAACATTTTTAAGGTTGGCAACACCTCCCGTAAGCACTATGCCTGAAGGAATCTTCTTCGCAAGGTTCGCCTCACGAATCTCATTCCACACATACTCCACAATATCGGTCATGCGAGCCTCGATAATTGCGGTAAGGTTCAGGCTCTGCAAGGTTGCGATTGTACGGGTACCCTTCTGGATATTGATGGTAGTATTCGACGCAAGACTCACCATTGCCGAGCCATGTGCACGCTTCAGAGGTTCGATAGCCGACACGGGAATTTGTCCCGAATAGTGATGAATATCGGAGTTGATAGATTCGCCTCCGATAGGTATCGAAACCATATAGCACAATGCTCCGCCATGATATATCGCCACATCGGTAACACCACTACCGACATCCACCACAGCAACGCCTTCCTCCTTCTCCTCGGCTGTAACCAGCGATTCACTCATGACGCTGGCTCCGGCAAACATCTCCTGAATCTTTATTCCGGCATCGAGGAACAGACGCTGAAAACGATCTTTGGCCTGCTTCTCGCAAAGGATAAAGTTATAAGTGGCATTCAACTGCTTGCTATACGAGCCAACGGGGTTCTTCATCTCGACACCCATCTCGCTCTTATAGCAAACAGGGAAAAAGTCCATGATAATTTCATTATCGGCAGCCTTCACATTACGCATACGGTCATGCAGGCTGCGAACATCCTGCTGAGAGATACAGTTGTCGCTCGCCGACACAAACACATGGTCGGTATAGCGGGCACAACGCATAAACTTACCCGACACGCTCACATATGCATCGGTAATAGCTATGCCGGCCAACTTCTCGGCCTTCTCGCGGGCTGCACGCAACGCAACACCCACCAAATTGATGTTGTTTACCAATCCTGCATCCATCTCCTGACATGGCTCGGTCACAACACACTCGATGTGCATAGCTCCACCCGAAGCGATAGAACCCACTGCAACTTTAATTGCCGAAGTACCTATGTCAATGGCTACGATGTAATTTTTCTTCTCCACTATCATGATGTTTTTAATTTTTTCTCTCTAAAGTCGATATCTGCATATCGCAACACTACTTGGTGCATACGACCTGACCGTCATATTGCACCGATATGGTGCGAAACTCCTCCCAGCCTATGTTGGTCAATCCGCGATTGTAGAACGAGAGCAAATTACTCAACTTTTGCTCTACATTATCGGCCGTACCAAACAATATGCGGTGACTTCCCGTACGAGGAATAAGTTCCAGCTGCAGCTCTCCATTGGACATCGTAGAGGCTACAATCTGCACTATCTCGGCACGCCAAAACGACTCCTCCTCAATATATTTTACAAAGTTAATGAGTTTAAGTAAATCTTCATATCTTTTCATCAACTTTTTTTGATTTGCACGCTCTGCCTCCTGTCGCTGGGTTATATCGGCTATGGCCTTATCGTTTAGACGCAGGCGATAGCGATATTTTCGCCTCAACTCGGCTTTGTATGCACGCGTGCGTTGCACATCCAGATCATACTCAGCCTGATACGAAGCCTGAAACCTCAGTCTCAACTCCTTCCAGAAGCGACGCGAAATGCGTATTGTGCGTACACGGCGAATCGAATCTCGAATCTCCTTATCCTTTTCAAACAGAGGCACCTTCTCGTGCTGCAACTCCTCGATGCGCTGTTCGGATTGAGCCATCAGCGATGAGATGTAATCCTCGACATATCCCACATATTGCGCCGGTACGGGTGGAACATACGAGCCTGTCACGATAGGGGCATATACCGCCGAATATCGGGGCGTAGGAAAAACAAAGCCCTCCTCAGTCATATAGCAATCATAGCCGTTTACGGCCAATCGCAAGAGGGGTTGGCGCTGACTGACCTCCACATGCAATCGACCATCGTATGTAACATAGGCATTTGCCTTGGCTATAAACCCGTTTTTACGGATTGCTTGCTCGATACCCACCAAATCTACGCTGTCAAGTGGTGTTTTCGAGATGGATATCCCACTCTCCGAAAGCCACTCGTTTACCGTAGAGCTCTTGACCAGCACCTCATCTTGCAGGCTGTCGGTCAAGACAATATCCAAATCCGAGATGGTCGTTTGGGCATAATGTTGCTTGGCGCGAGTATTGAAATATACCGCGAAAGCTATAACTGCAACCCACAGCAGCGTTGTACCCAATATAGACCAGAATCTCTTCATCTCTTCGCTTAAGATTTCTTACGCAACTCGTCGGCTATCTGCTCACAATAGGCATCGATGTTGCCGGCACCAAATGTCACCACTACATCGCTCTCTCGGTCTGCTAAATATGCAACCAAACGCTCCCTCTCGCAAATCGAGCATGGGATGGTAACACGCTCGGCGATAATCTCGGATGTAACGCCCTCGATAGGCTCCTCGCGTGCAGGGTATATCGGCACAAGCACAGCCTCGTCGGCGTGCGAAAGCGCTGCGGCAAATTCCTTATAGAAATCGCGTGTACGAGTATAGAGGTGAGGCTGGAAAATAGCGGTTAAGTGTCGGCCGGGGAACATCTTCCTGACAGAAGTTATCGCCGCCTCCAGCTCCTCGGGATGGTGTGCATAATCATCCATATAAACCTGCTTTGGGGTATTTATATAGAACTCAAAGCGACGCTTCACACCGGAATACTCTTTCAGTCCCTGGCGTAGCAGGTCGAGGTCGAGCTCCTCGCCGCGTGATTGCGCAGCGCACCACATGGCAGCCACCGCAGCCACCGAGTTTTCGATATTTACCCAGCCGGGGATGCCCAAACGGCAGCCCTCAATTACTCCTTCGGGGGTAACAATGTCGTAGTTATAATATCCGCCTTCGCAAAGCGTAATGTTAGTGGCATAGAAATCACACTCCTCGTCATAAGAGTATCGCCACACCTTCACGCCCTCATCGGGCAGAGTAATCTCCACACCCTTCTTCAAAATCAGATGGCCACCCTCCTTTATAAGCGCAGCAAACTGCCCAAAGGCCTCAACGACAGCCTCAAAGGTGCCATAAATGTCGAGGTGGTCGGCCGACACAGCCGTAATAACAGCAACATCGGGTTTCAGACGCAGGAACGAACGGTCAAACTCATCGGCCTCCACAGCCAGGCGATTTGACTCTCCCAAAATAAGGTTGCCGCCAAAGTTCTTGGATATACCTCCCAAGAAGGCACTGCCCTCGGCATTGGTCGCATGATTGAGCCATGCAATAAGTGTCGAAGTAGTGGTCTTGCCGTGCGTACCGGCTACAGCCATGACATATTTTCCTTCAGCAAGGTGTCCCAGCATCTGAGAGCGCTTCTCGACAAGAAAACCTCCTTTGCGGAAGAACTTCATCTGAGGATGCTCCTCGGGGACGGCAGGCGTAAACACAACCATCGTAGTATCGGGATTACGGAACGCTTCGGGGATGTTTTCCACCTCGTCATCATAGGTGACAACAGCACCCTCCGCCACCAAAGCTCTGGTCAATGGTGTTTCTGTTCGGTCATATCCCGCGACGCGCTTTCCTTCATGCAGAAAATAGCGAGCTAAGGCGCTCATGCCAATGCCGCCAATGCCCATGAAATATATGTTGTCGTAGTGTTTCATTACCAAATCTTTTCTATCTCGTTGGCTACTCGCTGCGCTGCATCTGCTATGCCGAGCAGCGATATATTGTGATGCAACTCCTCTAATCGCACCTTATTTTTCAACAATTCCAAAGCCTTGGTCATACCATGCTCAATGGCATCGGCATCGGATACCATCTTCGCGGCATCACGCTTAACCAATGCCTGCGCATTCTTGGTTTGATGGTCCTCCGCCACATTAGGCGAGGGAACAAAGATTGTCGGCTTACCCACCAGGCATAGCTCCGATACGGTGCAGGCTCCGCTGCGCGACAGCACAAGGTCAGCAACCTCGTAGGCATAGTCCATGCGGTCGATAAATGCCCCCTGCCAGATATTCTCCGTCGGATGGGACTTTAGAAACTCCTGCATCTCCTTCTCGTAGAACTTTCCGGTCTGCCACAACACCTGAACGGGAGCCTTGCCATCGAGCGAGAGAATCCAATGCTTCATCATCTCGTTCAGTGTGCGTGTGCCGAGCGAGCCACCCACGATAAGCAGCGTAGGCAACTCTCTTTTCAACCCGTAATAGGCCAGGGCCTCGTCGCTCTTCTCGGCTGTTGCGCCGAAACTTCCTCGCAAGGGATTGCCCGTTTTGACAATCTTCTCCTCGGGGAAGAAACGCTCCATATCATCGTATGCAACGCATATCGTCTTTGCCTTCTTGGCCAGAATCTTATTCGTTACGCCGGCATAAGAGTTTTGCTCCTGAATAATTGTCGGGATACCCATCTGTTGTGCAGCCCACAGAATTGGAGCGCTGGCATATCCGCCAAATCCGGCAACAGCATCGGCTCCAAAGTCACGAATAACCTGTTTTGCACGACGAATGCTCTGCCATACCTTGAAAGGCACGGCAAGGTTTTTTATATCCAAGCGGCGTTGCAGTCCTGCAATGGGGAGTCCTTTGATACTGTAACCCAAAGCCGGAATCTTCTCCATCTCCATCTTGCCTTCGGCTCCCACAAAGAGAATTTCGACCTCGTCGCCCCACTTTTGTTTCAGCGCCTCGGCAACTGCCACAGCAGGATATATATGGCCTCCTGTGCCTCCTCCCGAAAGAATTATCTTTTTCATGAATTATCTTTTGCTCTATTATATTTTACTTACCCCAATTATCTCTGTCGAGCGCTCGATATGAAATCGCCTCCGAGATATGGCGGGGTGTTATATCTCGCTCTTCTTCCAAATCGGCTATCGTGCGTGCCACCTTGACAATACGGTCGTAGGCGCGTGCCGAGAGTTGCAATCGCTCCATAGCCATATCCAATAATCGGCGCGCCTCGGCAGAAAGCGGACAAAAACGCTGCAACATAGCCGAAGTCATCATCGTATTGGTATAAATGCCTGTACCCTCGAAGCGCTCTGCCTGAATTTTGCGAGCCCTGATTACGCGAGCTCTTATTGCGGCACTGCTCTCCGCAGGTGTCGTTGCCGACATCTCCTCGCGCTTTACGGGTGTAACCTCGACATGAAGGTCGATGCGATCCATCAATGGTCCCGAGATACGCCCCATATAACGATGCACCGCAGCAGCAGAGCAACTACACTCCTTGTCGGGGTGATTATAATATCCACAAGGACATGGATTCATCGACGCCACAAGAGTGAAATTCGACGGATAATCCACCGCATAGCGTGCACGCGAAATGGCAATATGTTTATCCTCCAAAGGTTGGCGCAACACCTCCAAAACGCTATGTCCGAACTCGGGCATCTCGTCGAGGAACAAAACTCCATTGTGAGCCAACGAAACCTCGCCGGGTTGCGGATTCTGACCTCCACCAATCAACGCCACAGGTGAAGCCAGATGGTGTGGAGCACGGAATGGTCGCTGGCGCATCAATCCTCGATGGGTGCCCAGCTTTCCGGCTACGGAGTGTATCTTTGTAGTCTCCAAGGCCTCCTCCAGAGTCATTGGTGGCAGGATTGAGGGTATGCGGCGTGCCAGCATAGTCTTTCCCGCACCCGGAGGGCCTATCATGATAACATTATGACCTCCCGCAGCGGCAATCTCCAAAGCACGCTTGGCAAACTTCTGACCCTTGACATCGGCAAAGTCGTCGATATAGGTTGTCTCGGCAAAGGTCCCAATATTTTCTTCTCCCTGCTGAGGTAAAATATCCTTCTCGCCATTGAGTGAAGCAACAACCTCCAGCAACGACTCCACAGCCAGAACATCGATGCCCTCAACAACGGCCGCCTCGGCAGCATTTTCGCAAGGAACATATATGCGCTTAAAACCCTTGGCGCGCGCCTCGGCAGTTATGGGAAGGACTCCCTTCACGCCACGAATCTGCCCATCGAGCGACAACTCGCCAACAAAAACCGAATCCTGCAACTTATCGGCAACGACCTGATTTGTAGCGGCAAGTATCGCAATGGCTATAGGCAAATCAAAGCCCGAGCCCTCCTTTCTCAAGTCGGCAGGAGCAAGATTAACCACACATTTGCGGACGGTCATCTTAAATCCCGAATTCTCGAACGCCGAGCGTATGCGTTGCTCGCTCTCACGCACAGCATTGTCGGGAAGGCCCACCAAAAAGAGGCCCAGGCCACCACCCGTGATGCTGACCTCGACATTTACTCCGATAGCTCCGATACCCGCTACCGTACCTGTATGACTGCGAACAACCATTTTTTATCTAACTACATAGAGATGTTTTGTTCCTAAATCTATCATGCTCTCTCGAAAATCGCTTTCCAAGAGATTATTTCATATTAAAATGACACTTCTTAAAATGGCACCTCGTCATCCAACGAACGCCTGTTGTCTATATTTGCAGGGCCCTGATTGAGGTCGAATTCACCTCCACCACCCGCCGAGGACAATCCTCCGGCAAGGCCTCCTGCCGGTGCAGCATCATTTCCCGAGCCTATGGCACTCTGCATATAGCTATATTTATTGCCTCCCGAGCTGCTGCCCATAGGGTCTGCTGCCGTAGAGTTCTCGTCGCTATCCTTATCGGCAAAACGAGCCTGATCCTTAAGGAATCGCAGTGGAACATCGGTTACAGCGCCGTTACGATGCTTGGCGATGATAATCTCGGCCATGCCGGCTGTGGGCATACCGTTTTCATCGGTAGTAATACCATAATACTCGGGGCGGTGGATAAATGCCACGATATCGGCATCCTGCTCGATGGCTCCAGACTCTCGGAGGTCCGAAAGTTGTGGTCGCTTCGAGCCGCCACGCGTCTCGGTAGCACGGCTGAGCTGTGAGAGGGCAATAATCGGCACATTAAGCTCCTTGGCAATAGCCTTCAAGGTTCGCGATATAAATGCCACCTCCTGCTCACGGTTGCCGTTCTTGTTGTCGCCACCTCCGGTCATAAGCTGAAGGTAGTCGATGATAATAATCTTTATATCGTTTTGCGTCTTCAGGCGTCGTGCCTTAGAACGGAACTCAAAGACCGACAATGCGGGAGTATCGTCTACATACAGAGGAGCCGAACCCAAAGGTTTTGTGGCGCTCTCCAGATGTCGCCACTGATCGGGGGTAAGGCGGCCACTCTTGATATCGTTACTCGGCAGACCCGTCTCGGCGACAATCAAACGCATCATAAGTTGGACGCTCGACATCTCGAGCGAGAAGAATGCAACAGGGCTCTCGTTCGCAACAGCCATATTGCGGGCCATCGAGAGCACGAAGGCGGTCTTACCCATTGAAGGGCGTGCCGCAATGATGATAAGGTCACTCGGCTGCCAACCCAAAGTTACACGGTCGATATCCATGAATCCCGAAGGAACTCCGATATAAGACTCGCCCTTCTTTCCGGCCTCCTCAATCTGATTGAGGGCCTGCTGCAGGATATCTTTCGAACTCTGGACAGAGCGCTTGACATGGCCCTCCGACACTTTGAAAATCTCACCTTCGGCAAAGCCAATCAAATCGGTGACATCCTGGTCTTCGTCGTAGGAGCGGCGCTGAATCTCGGTGGCAGAGCGGATGAGTTCGCGTTGCACATACTTCTGGGCAATGATTTTGGCATGGAACTCGACATTGGCTGCCGAGCCCACCTTCTGAGTGAGCTGCGCAAGATAGGCCGCACCTCCGACCTTCTTCAACTCCTTTCGAGCACGCAGACGCTCGGTGACGGTGTAGAGGTCGATAGGCTTCAGCTCCATAGCCAAAGACTCTATGGCTTTGAAGATAATACGATGCTCCTCGGTGTAGAATGATTCGCCACGCAAATACTCCTGCACGCCGATAATGCTATCACGCTCCAACATCAGCGCACCAAGCACCGCCTCCTCCAGCTCGACGGCTTGTGGGGGTACCACGCCGGCAGCAATCGGGTCATCCATCTTCTCATATGCGGCTCTGTTGCGAGCCGAGGGTGTATAATCTTTTGCCATAATAGTTTTATTTTGGGTAAAAGGGTATTTTTTGGGTGGGAAATGGCAGTTTCCCCCAAGAAAAAGGCCTTCGTTAAAGGACACATTTTTCAAGATTCAAAATTAGGTAATTTTGGCCAAACGACCACAAGTTTACCTTAAAATTTATAAACATAAATTTATCGCATTGATAATCAGAGCGTTTTGGCCAGCATTGTGGATGACTGTCCACAACATGTCAATAACCTCGATTTTATGTTTTTTATCTTCGGGGAAAGCCCTAACCGGATTTCGGTTATCGTTAAGGTTTCAAACCAACGCTGCGACGCGTTGTTGCAAGAGCTGCCACGCTGATTTTACACTCCGCAGAGCAACTAAGAATACTCTCGGTAGCCGAGATTATGGTAGCTCCCGTAGTGAGGACATCATCGACCAAAAGGATATGCTTGCCGCTGAATCGTTCCGCATTACGCACACGAAAAATTCCATCGACATTTCCCCAACGCTCGGAACTGCGCCTTGAGGTTTGAGTACGATTATAGCGACGACGACAGAGTGTGCGGAAATCCACCTTCACACCCAACTCCTCAGCAATACCTCGGGCAATATACTCCGATTGGTTATATCCGCGCAAGAGCCTGCGACGCCAATGTAGCGGAATAGGAACCACAAGGTCTATATCGTCGAAATTACCACTTTGACGCAGCAATCGCCCCAGCCAACGGCCCAAGTTGTATGCCGTAAGCCACGCTCCTCCGTATTTGAAATGATGTATGGCACTGCGCCATGGGCTACCATCGACAAACCAGAAAAGAGCAGCCGCGCGCTGAATGGGTATTATGCCCCAAAATCGTTGAGTCATAGCATTCTCGGCCTCCTCCCAAAGATTGGTCAAGGGTGCCGTAATCTCGCACAAAGTACATACTGCGAGATTGTCACGCAAGATAGGGCCATGACATATGGGGCAGGTGTGGGGAGCAAACAGAGATGTGATGTCCCACAAAATGTTACTGAGCATCGACATCTATGGATATATTTACCGATTTATACTCATCATTAGAGCAGAGTGTTGCGATGGATGCACGCAACAGCTCACGAGCTCGGGCCAGCGACTTGCCCGACTCTATCTTCAACATTATCTGCATGATATAAGCGCCTCGCACACGGTCGATAAGTGGCGCCACAGGGCCGAAAACACGCCCACCGAAACTACTTCGCAAATTATCGGCAAGCTGCAATGCTGCCCGCTGCAGAAGTTGCGATTGTTCATGTCGCAGGGTAAGTTGTATAAGGCGCGCATATGGCGGATAACCAAACGAGAGGCGCTCCTGCAACTCTTTTCGCGCCATAGCCTCATAATCATTACCTACCACCTGCTTCAGGATAGCATTGTCGCTCTCGGAAGTTTGGATAACAACAACGCCCTGCTTATCACGCCGTCCGGCACGCCCCGCCACTTGGGTGAGGAGTTGAAAGGCGCGCTCGGAGGCTCGGAAATCGGGGGCAAAAAGCAGATTGTCGGCATTCAGAATACCCACAACCGAAACCCGCCCGAAATCAAAGCCCTTGGTTATCATCTGTGTACCCACCAAAATATCGGTATGGCCACTCTCGAAATCGCGTATTATGCGATTGTAGGCACTCTCGGAAGTAGATGTATCGCGGTCCAGACGCGCCACCCTTGCCGAAGGAAAAATCTCGGAGATGGCCTCCTCTACCTTCTCGGTACCGAAGCCCATAGGTTTCAGGTCGGCCGTTTCGCACTGGGGGCAAACCTTAGGGACTGCGGTGGTGTATCCGCAATAGTGGCACTCCATACGATTGGTTGAACGATGTTGCGTAAGCGTCACATTACAATTCGGGCATCGCAAACTCCAACCGCAAGTGTTACACGATATGTAAGGTGTAAATCCTCGGCGATTTTGAAAGAGCATAACCTGCTCGCCACGCTCCAGTGCCTCGCCAATATGCTGCAGCAATATATGGTTGAAATGCACTTTTCGCTCACCTCGTTTTACGGCGCGCATAGTATCGGATATGATTATATGGGGCGGCGTGGCATCGCCATAACGCTCTGAGAGCCGGGAATATCCATATTTCTCGGTTTGAGCCTTAGTATAGCTCTCCAGCGATGGCGTAGCACTACCCAACAAAGCATGGCATGAGCCGATTGAGGCGAGCATAATAGCCATATCGCGGCCATGATAACGAGGGGCCGTATCGCTCTGCTTATAGCTTTGGTCGTGCTCCTCATCCACAATGACAAGCTGCAGGTGCCGCAACGGAAGAAACAACGCCGAGCGAGCTCCGATTACAAGTTCGCCTCCACCACTACGGCACAGACGCAAATAACTCTCGGTACGACGCAGCATCGTAAGTTTGGAATGATATGCCGTTATGCGCGAGCCGAAAACACGCTCCATGCGTTCGATGAGTTGCGAGGTGAGAGCAATCTCCGGGACAAGCATCAACACATCGCCCCCACGAGCCAAAACCTCGGCGATGAGCGACATATAAATTTCGGTCTTGCCCGAGCCGGTGATGCCATGCAGAAGATGCACGGTCCGACCCGACGCCTGCGAAGATTTTATCTCCTCCAAAACCCTCTGCTGCGAGGGTGTGAGTTGTGGCAGGTTGAATGACACGCCATCGGGACGCTCGGCCGAGCGCTCTCGCTCTGCAATGGTTATATATCCCGCCTTGCGAAGTGCCGCAAGCACTGCTGAATCGCAATCTATCAAGCGACGAGGTATCTCGCCAAACGAGTTTTTCTGGCTGTCGGGCACCGAGGCTATGAACTGCAGAACCTCGCTGCGACGCGGTGCACGCCGAGCAATACGCTCGCACTCCGAGCGAAGCGATTCGGCATCCTGCCACTGCTCGGTCAAAGCGACATAAGGTTCGGTGCGATGGCGAAACTCATCTGCCGAAAACTCCTCATCGTCACGACCTTGAGGTTTTATCATCGAAGGCAGGGCCATGCGCATAACCTCGCCTATCGTACACATATAATACTCCGAAATCCACTCCCAGAGCTGCATCTGGCGCTCGTCGAGCAGCGGATAGGAATAGAGTCGTTTCCCTACCGATTTTACCCGTTTCACATTGGGACGCTTGTCGTGCAGTCGCCACACAATGCCGGTATAGATATTACGCGGCCCGAACTGCACAGCCACAGCATCACCTA
>JAEIGA010008398.1_pt1 | contig 15652 bp, 14 predicted proteins | sample 9270691 | NCBI WGS metagenome assembly JAEIGA01 (sample SAMN17057246, study PRJNA624740) | gut metagenome | biome: biome; isolation source: fecal sample | host: Bos grunniens | place: China: Xizang | collected 2019
TCTTTTTCCCGTCCGTTGACATCGAGTCCGATACTGTAGCCAAAGTTTCTTCACACACCGGCTCGGTTTTCTTCCCGAACCATCTTTTCCAAATTCGTTTCATATTTTCAATCATTTTTGTGGTCTTTTTTCGAGTTTCATAGCACAAATATAGCACCACAAAAAACCTGATTACAAGCATTATAGTAAAAATTTCATCTATTATTCCCCCCTTGGCAAAGTATCACATCCCCCTTGACCAACTAATGAATTCTCCAAGCAAAGATAATCTAACCACTGGAGTGGTCAGAACTGACCACTGGAGTGAGCAGATCTAACCACTGGAGTGGAAAGGTCTGACCACTGGAGTGGTTAGATAAAAACTCCTGCATCCGTACACTAAAATACCTTGACCCAATCACGAAATCTCCTTGACGCATACATCAGGCAACATCCCCACCGTTATTCCGTGTGGCAGATATAAAAAAAGTGTGACAGATGATCTGCCACACTTACTTAATGGTTTTTAATGTGTTGAGAGGTTGTTGCAGGGTTGCAGTGGATATTCTATTATTTACAAACGTGCAATCATCCTCTCTACTTCGGCTATCAATTGTTCCTTATTGGGCAAATAGAGAGTGTACTTCGAAGCAAATATATTATTAGAAAGCCCTCCAAGAGCATACTCAGCGGTCAAACTATCCTTATCCGTACAAAGAATAATGCCAATGGGCGGATTATCCCCCTCGTCGTTCACCTCCGTAGCGTAATAATTCAAGTACATATTCAGTTGACCTGCAGCTTCAGGAGTGAGTTTCGTACGCTTCAACTCTATCAATACGTATGCCTTCAGAATCTTATTATAGAACACCATATCGACATAATAGTGCGTATTGTTCAGCGTAACCCGCTGCTGGGTACCCACGAACATGAATCCGCGTCCCAACTCCAATAGAAAATCCTCGATACCTCGTACAAGCATCCGTTCGAGGTCACTTTCCATTATAGGTTTACTTTCGGGGATACCAATAAACTCGAACACGTATGGATCCTTGATGATGTCCGACGGTCGGCTCATCTCTACACCCTTAGTAGCCAGTTGCATCACCTTTTCCTTGTTGACCTGTCCGTCAGATAAAAGCAAACGTTCGAAAAGCGAACTATCTATCTGTCTTTTCAACTCCCGAAAAGACCAATGGGAATTGATGCATTCATGCTCATAGAATGACCGCTTGTCATCATCTGAAATAGTAAGAAGTTCACAATAATGACTCCAACTCAATTTGCTAGACAGTGTCTGGCAAATTGGATATTTTATATACAGCAACCTCATCCATTGGAGATTAGCCCTCGAAAAGCCCTTTCCAAAATCTTGCGTCAGACGTCTTGCAAGTTCTTTTATAACTTGCTTTCCATATTCCGCCCGATGTTCACTTTTTTGTTCGTCCTCCACAATCAGACGACCTACATTCCAATAAGTGACAAGCAATGTCGTGTTGACTTGCGTTACCACCTGCTTACGTGCCGATTGTATCAGTTCCGCTATCTGACCATACAAATTGTTTGATGTATTTATATTGCTTTCCATAAATTTCTTATTTCGCCTATACCGACATTTTTCATTAATATACAAAGTTAGAGAAAAGAATTTAAAACCTGTGTGATAATGAAGAAAATCTTTCAACTTTCTACAATCTTCCCCAAAATCTCCAATAGCAACTACATTAGCCGAAATAGAAATGTGGCAGCACCATTGTCCGTATCCTAATCCCAGGGCAATCTTAAGCATTGTGATAGGAATAGGATTCTTCAATGGATTTAGCGGTAGTAATTCTTTCTAAAATTACATCATATACATCTTTATGCTCCAATAAATATTCCTTAAACCTTGCATAGAAGAAATCGTGTATAAACTCTTTTATCGTACAACTTTTATCTTCCGACAAATATACCGATTCTAACCTCCATCTATTCACAGAATTAAACATCGGACGCTCCATATTTATTGATACAGCACCAACTATACCTGCATAGATATCTTTGGGAATAAAACCATCCGAAGGATAAAGTTCTAAAACAACAGATGCAACCGTTTCTTTGAAAGCACACAAATGAGTTCCTCCTTCGTTGGTATATAATCCATTTACAAAAGAGTAGCATTCTTCACCTTCGTAACGTGAATGAGTAATTGCTACATCTATCATTTCTTTCATCAAAGGACAATCCTGTACCATAATCATAAATAGAAATTGTTTGATTATCCTCAATCATCACTTCGATTTCATTCCCATAACCTTGACGAAACTCATCAATGCTGAAGTTTAGGATTTCTTGAAACAATCTGTATATTCCATCCTTAATGGATTTACCATTACCTAATGAACCGAGATACATACCCGAACGAAAGCGAATATGTTCAATTAGTTCTTTTTCTTCTAATGTTTGCATAATGTAATTAATCTTTTATCAACATTAATGCCACTTCCGCATCAACCAACATCCCCCTCCGTTTTTCCGTGTGGCAGATACAAAAAAAGTGTGACAGATGATCTGCCACACTTACTGGTTGGTTTTGAATGTGTTGGGAGGTTGTTGCAGGGTTGCAGTGGATATTATTGTCTCCACATCCAAACACATATTCTTGTATAGAACATTATTTTTCTACAATGTTCCAGTAATTAGTCACACAACTTATAGCTGATTCCACAACTGACTATAAAGTCCAAGACTTCCTTAAAGCAAGCTTCCACTTGCGAAGGAAGCAAGGTCGTAGAACTATATCCACAATGTTTCTTTATAGCCAAAGGCAACTCCGTAAGCCGCACATTCAATTGTTTTGCCATATTATACGCATCTTCAAAAGCAACAAATGCAAAGACAAGATTATGACGCCCTTTCTCCTCATAATCTATACATTCCAGCTTAACGGCAAGTTCCTTTTCACTATCGAAGCCAACCGTCACCGATGCCCAAATTTCAAGGTCATCATCCGATTGAGCAATCCATTCTTCGAATACCAACATACATTCTTACCATTCTACATATTCATCACAGACCCTATTATAAGCATCGCCAATGTAACCATCCCGATAACTACAATACTTTTTATCTCCATAATATGATCGACAATTCTCACAACATCTTCTTCTCGAAGAACCCTCACTGCTGGAATCGGTCCTCCTACTACTTGAACCAAGTATTGACAAAATAAGATATCCTGCAAGAACAATAAGCAACAACAGTACAAAATGACCTAAAATCCATACCGTAGATATGGAACCCAACAAATAGACCGCAGTACACAAGAAAGCATATTTTAATCCTCCACGAGGAACTACCCCTCTAAATATCAAGACAATCTGAATAATCTGACATATCACAAATGCCACAAGAACATACGGAACCGCTGCATGAAAGAATATACCTGTAATTATTCCACCGACAATACCACCCGCCCATGAATAAAATCCCCAACGGCGATCAAAGGAACCGCAACTATTATATACCACATCCTCCAATGTATTGAAGAAACACATGAACTGATTGTAGACAATGAAAGCAAAAATGAAGAAATCAATGATAGTCCACAGCCAACCTACCTCATCCGGGCTACAGAACCAAATGGCATCACTCCCCATAATTGCTAAATAAACCAATTCAAGAACAGTTACCGTCAGGAACAATATCCAATTGACTTTATACAACATCTCACTATCATCTAAAGGTGCACCATCACCTCTACTCCTACGTATCAAATAAAGCCCGATTGACAATACAGCAATCACATAAGCCATCCACTCGACCCCATCAAGATTAAAACTCCAAGAAGAAAAATCAATTTCTCCATTATCCTTTACCGGCACAACGGAAGAAACTTTCTGCGCTTTTTTCAAATAAGCAGAATTAACATAAGCATAGCCTCCATCATAATCGATTTTCGCCCAACCATTAGAGATTTCATAAACATCTACTTTTTCTCCTTTATTTACAGTTCCCAATACAGGAGCATCTGCATCCGCATAACTTCTGATATTAAGAAAAGTATTGGTCGTCACTTCATATTGGGTTTGTGCTACCGCCAAAAGACTACAACACAAACATAGCATTGTCAAAACAATCGTTCTCATCATTTATTCAATTTAATGTTTACAGGAATCGTGTATTTAAAACGCACTTTTTTACCACCAATCACCCCGGTTTCCATTTTAGCATAGCAAGGACAACACGCAAAGCCTCTCTATCCAAACTATAGTCCACCCCTTTCACTACCGTTACATATCAGGTATTTCATCTTCCTCCATTCATCATTTCCTGATTTTCACATTCTTCAAAACCAAATCTTTCTCATAACCCGTATTAAGCATTATATTGGTAAATTCTTTAGCCGTAGCCTCAACATTAGCAATACGAATATAGACCCATGTAGTCACTTCCGAAGGAATATACGCATAATCACTATTTGAAGAATAATATCCTCCAGAAAATGCCACTGTCAGGTATGACCCATGATATTTATTCCCCAATTCATCGTAGGCATATCCATTACTACCTCCATACAATCTGAAAGTCTCTGTTGATGTACCTAAATTCTTGACCAAAAGTGTCAGAGTTGTATAGTTGGTTCCTTTTTTACAATCAATCAAAGCAAATTCCAGATTATCCCGACAACTGATAACCGTACCCGTCGTTTGTGACGAAGGCAAATCAATTGCAGTTTTGCCTTTTAAAGGTACATTCTTTAAAACCAGACGAACATCTTTATTGGTATCAATCGAAATATTGCCAAACGAGGCCGCTGTTTTATCCACATGCTCTATTTTCAAAGTAAACTTAGTTTTTATACCAGAAGGAATTTCCTTATATTCACTATTTGAAGAATAGTATCCGCCAGAAAATGCCACTAACAGATTCGCCCCATGATACCTATTTCCTTGGTCATCATAAGCATAACTATGGCTGCCTCCATACAATATCAACTTATGAGATGATTTTCCGACATTTTCAACCATCATTTCCAATGTAGCAGTAGTACCCGAAATCTTACAACCAAGCAATGTAAATTCCAAATCATCATGGCAAGAAATAATTGTACCAGCCACTGTCGAACTATTTCCTTCTTCTACTGTCATTGTGACAGGAATTTCCGTATCACCCAAACCTGTACGTACAATAGTCTTTGGCTTTACATTTTTTTGAGAAGCATTACCAACTGTGCTTTGTCCCGAATAAACTACCCGATACTTATTGTTCCATTTGGAATAAGATACAGACTTTATATCCCCTTTATCCGGTGCATCCTCCATGTGTCTGAGAATAGGACTTTCATCCTTCTTAAAAGCATACAAAACCAGTTTCCTCTTTTTGGTCTGATTGTTCGTCAAGATAAAAGCAAATTCCGAGAAATCTGAATAACCGTCATTCAAAGACGGATAAAGTACACTATTCGGTTGTACCTCTTTAGCCTTGGTATATATCTGCCAAGCATCCGAACCTGACTTCCAATTAGAGTTCTTCAAGAAATCAAGAATTGCCCTACGACATTTGGATGTCATTACCACCTCTTTGGCTTCTTCATTCCCCCAAACGCCATCCAACAATCGAAAATCGTCATAACTCAACAAATAATCAGAAGACACATATCCAGTTTCCCCATCAAACTTCACTTCCGCCCAATCATTCTGATTCGAGTAAGTTACCACTTCTGTACCATACGGTATCTTACCCATACGATTGGATTCTGAGTCTGCATCTTTCGAAGAACGCAAGAACAAATTGGTGGCATAAACATAAGTGCGTGGAGCATTCCTGTCACGCAAATAGTCCTTAAACCAAAATTCGTAGCCTGCCCAAAGAAGCCCTAACAACAAAAGAACGAGTATACATCCACAACCTATTTTCCTTTTCTTTTTACGTTCTTCTTCCTCTTTTCTACGTCTTGCTTCAATACGACGTCTTTCCTCATCACGCCTGCGTTGCTGCTCTTCTTCCCGTCTACGCTGTTCCTCACGTCTTCTATTTTCTTCCGCTCTTCTTCTTTCTTCGTCCCGTCTACGTTGTTCCTCACGTTTTCTATTCTCTTCTGCTATTTGTCTTTCTTTATCCAGCAACTTATCATAGAACTCTTTAGCAAATGTATTACCTCTGTTCATCTCTTGTTGATAAATTGCTTTGGCCCTATTTACGTCACGTCCAACACCATAGCCTTTTTCATAACAATGACCTATCCAAGCCTTAGCTTCCTCACTATCCTTATCCGCTGCTTTCTCAAATAATTGAAAAGCTTCTGTATATCTTGCCATCGACTGATGACAGAAAAATTTTCCCAACACCGTCATTGCCAATGGATGCTCTCCATCGGCCGCCTTTTCCAACCATGTATAACCTTCCACCGAATTTTCAGGAACACCGATACCTTGCAACAAATGAATATAAAGTTGGAACTGACAATCAGCCTGTCCCTTTACAGCACCTTCTTTATAATATTGATATGATTTCTGCACATCATACTTATTCCATGTCTTATCGCCATAGATTGCTCCTAATACATAATATGCAAACAAGGAACCTTTTTCTATTGCCTGATTCGCATACTTCAATGCCTTTTCATTATCCTTGCTTGCATAATAGGCCTTCCATGCTTTCCTTTCCAATTCTTCTGAGGACATTTCCGCTTCTTCATCCTTCAACAAATATTTGATTGCATCATTTTTATCTTCTTGAAGGATTTCTGTCAAGAAATCACCATAATCCTCATTTTTCAACAAAGCAACCTTTGCAGCGAAACTACCGGCTGCTTTCTTTACATCCAAATTATCTCCGGCATCATTATATTCCTGTGCAATATTCTTTAAATTAGCACAAGCAAATTCAACCTTACTTTTATCAGGAACATCAGAAGCCAATTCCAGCAATACATCAATCACTAAATTCTTTATTTCCACATATTTGCTTTCATTCTCTTCCGATTTGGAAAAGACATGCTTCAACGTGTTTAAATCCTTAACACATTGACGCACTTTCATCATTAATATTTCATTCGCCATCTTAATACCATGTTAATCATTGGTTCTAAACTCTTTTCTGTTCCAATTCCTGACGAATTTTTTCTTCCTCTTCTTTACTATACATGCCTTTATACTGAATGACAAAATCCGCTCTCTTATTCTGGCATTCTCCCCAAATACGTACCGTTCCATCAGAAGATCTGGAAACATATATCATTACAGGAGTCCCCTTTGCTACAGGGAATCCCCACGATATTGACTTTTCTTCAATCAAAGTACATTTATTAAGTGCAACAGAAGGAGCTTCACTTATATTCTCATAAATCGCAATACAAACACTCTCCTGGTTTTCAACACTCGTATAAAATTCATGATTACCCTGAAAAATAATTTCATCTGTCCGTTTAACCATGTTTACTACATGTAACTCATCATTATCATTCAAACAACGAACTCCATAAGAACGACTTGCTAACTCTCGTCTAATCTTTACTCCCACTTTAGCTGCATGTAATGCAGCTCCTTTAGCTACTGCACGATCGGGTTCCAAATTATCCAACCTAATAGGACATGAAAATTCTTTCTGCAACCGTTCCTTAACCATTGGCATATACGATGAACCTCCAACTAATATCACCTCATCAATTTTTGCTTCCGGTTCCAATGATATTTTTTTCGCATGATGAATAATGTCAATGGTTCTTTCCAACAAATGCTCCGTTAATTCCTCAAAAAGACTTCTACTAATTTCTTTTACATATTGTCTGCGCTTATAAACCAATTTGAAGGAAGCTTTCTCGCTTTTTGAAAGATTCTTTTTACAATTTTCGGCAGACAGCAACATTTTACCAGATTCCCGTTCTTCTTTTATGTCATCGTATGTAACCTCCAATCCGTTTGTTTCCAGCATATAATCCAATAATGCGATATCCCAATCCACTCCTCCAAGATGATGGTCACCATCCGTAGACAAAGTATCAAGAAGCCCATCCTTCATCTTCATGATGCTAACATCAAAGGTGCCTCCTCCCAAATCATAAATCAAGAAAGTCTTTCCTTCCAATCCTTTTGTGCCATAACTTAGCGCAGCAGCCGTCGGTTCATTCAACAAATCCAAAACTTCAAGTCCTGCAATCCGACCGGCCTGTTTGGTCAATTCACACTCCATGTTTCCAAAATAAGCAGGAACCGTTATCACCGCTTTACGGACTGGAGGTAATCCTTCATAACTCCGTTGTTCGTTAGCATCATCCACCACCTTTTTCAGAATTAAAGCAGAAACTTCTACAGGATTGATTTCCTTGTCATCTATCATTCTTTTATAATCCTTATTGGACATTTCAAGCTTAATAAATGCCACGGTACGATCAACTTCCACAGACATTCCACTTTTGGCTTCCTTTCCTACATAACACTCTCCACCTTCATCATAAAAGACTACGGAAGGTGTTGTAAACTCATCATCCAAATTTTTAATTATTTGAGGCAATCCATCTTCACCAATCGTTGCTACACATGAATTTGTTGTACCTAAATCAATACCAAAAACCGCTTCCATCATTCTTCTATTTTCAAGTTCTTATTGTATTTCAATTTCACTACTTCTTCCGGTCTGATTACATACGAGAATATACCCGGAACATCATTCTCTTTCAATATTTTCTCCAATTGTACATCCGAATTTATGACCAAATAAGGCACAGACCAAACATAACCCGGTGCAATAGTCCGATATGTACCATCTTCTAATGGATTATCCGTTTCCTCTCTATCCACCAGTTCCTGTCGCTTCCGATTCAAAGTCGTATTATCCAAATCCGTATCTTGATAACGTCTGATAGAATTATTATTCAAGGAAGCATCTACCCATTGCCCCAATTCCTTCACTCCTTCCAACAAATCGTATTCCGAATCCATTTCCTTATTATGCAATATCATCCGAATATTATCCGAAATCCCTATCAATTCCATAATCAAATTCTTCTGGGTCTTATAGATAACATCCTCCTGGAACTTCAACGCAGCATTATGCTGTTTCTGAATGGTAATCTCTTGTTGTTCCACAACCTTCAACAATTCTTCTTTCATTGATTGTGCATTATGACTCAATTCTTTCTGTTTTATAACAGAAGTTTGAAGAGCTTCCACCATGACAGCAACTACATTTTGCATGGAATCCAATTTCTTCGTCATAACCGACATCGTTTCATGCATCTTTCGTTCTATGTTCCCATACAATTCACGCTGGATGGCATCACCCAACTGATTAACAATACGTTCCAACTCATTGGTTGACAAATCCTCTTGCAACGGCTTGCCAGTCTCAACGACTTCTTCCACTACTTGTGTTTCCTCCATTACCTCTTGTCTGCCCTCTTGTTGGAGTTCTACATCATTGACCTGCTCTTTCTTCGCACTATGTTTACCATTAAATATATCCCACATACTTTTATATACATTTTATTCCACATTTCCAATTCTCTTCCTCACATACGCCTCCTTTTCTCCAATGAAAGCATAACCCTTCAGGACCATCCATAGTCATGCGTCCCACGACATAAGTTCCATCCTGCAAATAATAAGTTCCGCCCATATCCTCCTGTATCTTTCCATTTAAGAAACGAGCGCACATGCATTCACCATTGGGATAAAACAAGGTCCCCACGCCATGCATCTTACCGTTCTTCCATTCACCGGAATAACGGGTTCCATCTTCCTGTATCTGTATTCCAATACCATTGCGCCTGTTCATACGCCACTCACCCGCATACCGATTCCTATTCGCACTCACATCTATCCCGATTCCGTTCTTCATGTCCAGTTTCCATTCACCGGCATAGTAACTTCCGTCTTCACGCTTACATACACCGAATCCCGAACGTTCATCGTCTTTGTTCAAGTTCCCACAATATTCATCATCTCCTCTTTCCGCAAAGGACAATTCACCTTTCTTTCCCGAAACACCAATATCCTCCGTTTCATTATACTCCTCCAAGTCATCAATCCAGCCTAATGCAAACAAATAACTGTCTATGATATAATCCGCTATTCCATGACGGAAAAAGTTCTCTTCTTGAAATGTCTGTTTCAATGTATTGACACGCAAAAAAAAGTCAGCATCATCCAAATCTCTCATCAACAACATTTTCTGCCCTATATGGTTACTGATAGAACGGTCTATCACCGTTCTGAATCTTACAATTCCACTACCTGCACCCATATCGCTGATAATGCCTCTTAACCGAGTTTCAGTCAAAACCTCTTCACCAAATTCTTGTACAATCTCAGCCAACAATTGATGAAAAAGCATAGGAGATTCATTCTGTTTCATCACGCATTTCCTCCTGAACTTGCTGACAAGCATCCAATGCCTTCATTGCTTCTTCATTGTACAACTCCATTTGAGCCGCTTTTTCATGCTGTTTTTCTTGCCATTTATGTTGTTCTTGTTGCTCAAAACTTTGCTTCATCAACAACCATCCTTCCAACCTCTCACGTTCTTCCACGTCATTCCTCTGCAAAAGTTCATCACAATCAGCTGTCAAGGAATCCTTTTTTGCTTTAGCACCCATCAACCAGTCTTGATACTCTGACGACTTTATAGAATGTTTCTCCTCCAGTTCCTTTGCAGTCAAACGTTTATGCTCTATCTCTTCTTTTATTTGTTGTACTTGATTTTCTTTTTTAGCCTTTTCAGTCCAAATAGAAGACAACCATTCACTAAAACTACTCTGCTGATTTTGGACATTTTCACTCAAACTAACAATTTCCTGTTCAATTTTCTTTTGTTGAGTTTCCAACTCCACTAATTCCGTCTCTTTCTTAGACTTTTCTTGATTTAACTCTTTCAACGCACGTCGTTTCTTGTATATTTCAATACCGGTACGCATATCATCCATATCAATAATACCCGCCATTGACATATCATCGCGACTGGCCTTACTACTTAATTTGGGTAAATAGTCCGCCAACTCCTTCAAAGCCTGTTCCTCTCCCAAATCATGAAAAATAGACAAGGTATATGAATAGAAATTCTTTAAGTTATCCATTGTACCCCAAGAATCATCTAATCCATCCGACCCAAGAATCACTGCTGTAGGGAAATCCCCCTCACCACTGAATGCATACCGGAACATAGGTATTGGATTACTATTGCACAAGGAAGTTGTTACATTCAGAAAGCAGTTACAGTCCCACGGAACTGGCTCTTTCCAATCCAAGTTTCTGTCACAACAAAGCAATTTACCATCACCGATATGAAAAGCAAACCAATAAAGAGGTGTACGAACAAATGCCATCAAAGTAGAACCATACGCCTCCACTATCTCCGCATTCTTCCAATATATCTTTTCTATATCCGTAAAAGGATTGTCTACCGCATCTTTACAGATGGCTTCCTTCCATTGTAAATAAATGCTTGCAAACAAACGGCCAAACAAATAATCCTGCTCCCGAACATTTTCTACAGCCGCATAGAAAGCCTTATTCTGCTCCAATTGTTGGATTTCACATTCCGTCAAATCCTTTTCATCCCGTTTCTTTGCAGAAGGAAAAAGAGAGTCATCATCATCCGGTCTGGCTGTTATAGCCGCACTTCTCCCCAAGAAAACAGACGGAGAAACAGAGTCCACAAAACAACGGATATTTGCCAAAGCAATCTCAGCCGCTAATTTCGAACCAACATCACTCCGAACGTATGTATCACCCCCATGACCATCACAAACAATGGCAACCTGTATCTCTTTATTTTCAGATTCCCAACTCAAGGAATAGTCCTGACAAGGCTTGCCACTTTTCAAATGGCTTGCCCCCATCTCTGTTACATTGAATATTATTTTCCTTCCCATACTTGTTTTATTTAGGGTAGGAGTAACCTCCTACCCAGTTTTCATTTATCACCAATTATCCCAATCAGAATCATTATCAGTTGGCACATCAGTACCTACATCCACACCATTTAATGTCTTGTCATTTGCAAGTTCCTCTTTTATCTTTTCTACAAATACTTCCTGTTTGGTGTCAGGTGCATCTTTACCCACCGATGCTCTCTTACTACCTTCTATAGAACTTCTTACCGATACAAAATGGATTATTTTTTTCAATTGCTCCTTATTGTGAACTGTTAATACGGCCTCACTATTTCCTGTAAATTCGGCCAATATATCCTGATTGGCATCATTACCAATAGCAATTGCCACTTTAATAGCGTCTCTAAACCAAGGGTTGCCTTTCAGTTTTTCCAATCCACGTTTATAATCATCGGTAGGTTCTCCATCAGACATCAAGATAATAGCCGGTGCAAAAGAACCTGTAGGCTCAGCCATATATGCTTTAGTTGATAATTGGGTACACAACTCCGTACATGCTTCTCCTAAACAAGTCAATCCTCCTGCTTCCAAATCCCGCCATTGGAATTTTTCTACTTCTATCGGTTGCGGATACATCCATTCCATCCCAGAAGAGAATTCCATTACTGCTATTTTTATTAGTGCGTCTGAATTTTCCGCAGCCAACTCCGACACAGTCGGAATAACTTCTCTTACTGCAACATTCAAACTTGCTATTTTCTCTCCATTCATACTAGCAGATGTGTCCACAATAAAAAACAACACCATCACACGACGTGGAACCTCGTCCACTTGATCAAATGCTCCCATAGTTTCTTGTTTTAATGTTTATATTTATTTAATAATTTCCCCTGTAACCTCTTTCGTAAAACGAATCTTTAATCCTGATATTATCGGCATTGCACCCTTATTTTCAACAAGTTTTACTTCTCCATTTGGAGTTGTTACCGTCCATTGAACACCTGACAAATTACGGATACCCCATTTGTTTGGATCTTTTGGATTCTTTATCACTTCGCCAACGACTGTTTCATAATTATTCTCCAACGATGCCTGACATTGATAAATTTTCTGTTCCGGCACCAAAGGCACCGAATATTTACCCATTTTCAAGACCACTGGTTTCACCACATTCTTTCCACATTCTATACAAACAGAAGTTCCCTGTTCCAAATCAATGAATGTATATTTACCACATATAGGACACTTTACATACAAAGAACGTACTTGCACCAATAAATTCTGCCAACTCTTGTCCATCAATCGATTACAAGGAGTAAGTATTGCATCTTTACTAAATGTTTTAATGAATGCCTCACGAAGCAATTTCGGGAAAAGCGGCCAACGACGAATTACATTGGTGTGGACACCACGTACAGGGCGGTTGGAATCATCGGTCGGGTCTAAAATAAAAACACAAGCCTTACCACTCAATTTCTTGTCATTTTTTTCATTCAAACAAGGACAAGACAATACTTTCGCTCCTTCAAAAGGTCTATTTACATACAACAACATAAACAAAATGACAGATAACGAAAAATAATCCGTGTATAAATTAGGCATCGTTCCCTCGTCTACAATCTCTGGAGCCATATAACCACTTTTTCCACGAATCCCTGTATCCACTCCATTAGGAGCTACATTATCATTATCACAAATCAACACATCACCAGTCTTCGGATTAATGAAGAAGTTACCGTCATTCATATCTTGATAACTCAATCCTCGAATATGCAACAACTGAAATGCCGTACATATTTGCAAGCATGCCTTCAACAAACAATGAACGTCTGCAAACTTGGCTTTAGCCAATATAAAAGCACCAATTTCTTCATAACCTTGTGGACGAAGTTTCATCAAATAGCCACAACTACCAAACTGATGTTCTGTCACAACTTCTGGCCATAAAAAGAACGAACTAGGCGCACCATCTTTTACATTCTTCTCTAAATTTCGATAAAATGTTTCCGATACAGTAATTGTGTACCATTTCAAGGCATAATCTTTACCATTGTAATCCACCAAGTAAACAATACCTTGTCCACCTCGTCCCAATTCTTTTTTTACTTTACAGGAAGTTCCGTTACGTAACTTCACCTGTGTTCCGATACTCAATTCTGCCATATCTTTACTATTTTATAATTCTCCACCACTTAAATCAAACTTATCAGCAGCTACTACTTTTCCTTCATTTCCACACAAAGGACAACGCACGACCTTCTGTTCCAGTGACATGCAAACAAACTTTCTGCATTTGCCACACTGAAACCATGTCTGTGCTCCACAATGCGGACAACCTGGATATTCGTCTGCATTGAAAATATTTCCAGACACTTTATTCTTCTCAAATCCTTCACGCTTCGCCGTTTCAGTATTCATTTTAAATGCCCATTGGAATACATAATCCATACCTTCCCGACGAGCGGTTATACCAAATGTGCGCTTAGTCTGTTGACAAGCAGCCATTATCACCATTTCATCTCTTTTCGGTCTTTTCATAGTTCGATTATTTTATTTGTCTAATAACTTTCATTACTTTATTCAAATCGCTTCCAATCTTCCGATATACCTCCAAAACTTTCCTGAATCCATCCCCATAAATCGGGTGTGGGTCTTCCTCCAACCTCTTCATGAAATGTCTGGACACTTCTGTATCAATGGAAGTATACACCACATACGAACCAAGATTACAGAATCCTTCCGTATACATCGGAGGTAAAGAGATTCCTTTCTCATGCTGCCACACATGAAGCATTTCATGAGCAAGTACCCCTGCAAATTGTATTTTGGGAAGATGATTGAATATATAAATGGCATGCTTACAGCGAGAGACAAACAACCCAACGGTTTTGGATGTAAGTGCCAACCCCGGTTGTAGCAGATTTACCTGTTCTAAGCCATTCAGTTTTGCCATCTCAGCAGGAGTAACCAACTTTATAGGAATATCCATCGGCAAATCATCAATACCGTATGTAGTTAATATTGAACATACCCGTTTGCTTACCCATTCGATATGCTGAGGAAGGCTGACGATAGAAGGTTTACAGAAAGAACACAAACATCTGCCATCATCAAGATGAAGGTCGGTAGGCTTGACAAATCTACCACAAGATGAACAATACTCCACCTAATGACAACCGCAAATGGTTTGCTGCCATGCATCAATCCAATAGCGACCTTCAATCTCCGTATTACAAATCAGGCATTTCATCTTCCCTGTCTATCATTTTCTGATTTTCACATTCTTCAAGACCAAATCATTATCATAATTCGTAGCAATCGTTATATTAGTAAATTCTTTAGCCTCAGCATCCACATTTGCAATTCGGATATATGCATTAGTCATTATACCTGAAGGTATTGGAGTATAACTATTATGTGATGTATAAGATTCTGCAGAAAAAGCAACATTCAGATTGCTACCATGATATTTGTTACCTTTATCATCATAAGCGTAACTATTACTACCTCCATACAGAGATAATTTAGCAGTAGATTTACCAACATTTTTCACTTGAAGAGCTAATTCTGTATAATTTGAGCCTGCTTTACAATCAACAAGAATAACTTCAATATTTTCGCTAAATCCAACAATTTCTCCCGTTGTTTGCGATGAAGGTAAGGCAACAGGAGTTCTACCTTCTATCACTATATCCTTCAAAACAAGAGCATTATCTTTATTAGTTACAATTGATATATTTTTGAAGATAGCAGCATCTTCATACACATTACTTATTTTCACCGCACATTTAGTCATTACTCCTGCAGGTATTTCGGTATAACTATTATGTGAAGTATAACTTTCACCAGACCAAGCAACAA
>JAEIGA010008399.1_pt1 | contig 15651 bp, 15 predicted proteins | sample 9270691 | NCBI WGS metagenome assembly JAEIGA01 (sample SAMN17057246, study PRJNA624740) | gut metagenome | biome: biome; isolation source: fecal sample | host: Bos grunniens | place: China: Xizang | collected 2019
CCCACGCCTTAGAAGGGCGTTGCTCTATCCAGCTGAGCTACGGAACCGACCTTAAAATTTGTGGCAAGTTCTCACTTGCGGCTGCAAAGATAGTGCTTTTATTAAAAAATGACAATAAAAAAGAGGTTTTTTTTGAAATAACTTTTGTTTAAGAGGGTGTAGTGGCTGTTTTTGTGTAAAAAATAGATTTAGCAGCAGCCTTTGTGATAATAAAAGAACTTAAAAAAGAACAAACGTAGGCTTCCTGTGTTTAATAATCAACGGGCTGTTGTCGATAGCTGCTTTCCGGTGGTGTTTCACATAGGTGGGGGTGGTACGCGGCAGCCCATTTAATAATTTATGCCTATGATTAGAATAAAAGAGATTAAAGGACGCGAGATTCTTGACTCGCGGGGGAATCCTACCGTCGAGGTGGATGTTGTGCTTGAGGATGGAACGCGAGGCTGTGCATCTGTGCCCTCGGGCGCATCGAAAGGCGAGAACGAGGCTGTTGAATTGCGTGATTGTGAAAAAACACGTTACAATGGCAAGGGAGTTCTCGGAGCTGTAATGAATGTGAATAAAAAAATTGCACCTATTCTTAAGGGGCATTGTGCTCTCGACCAGTACGAGATTGACTCGGCGATGTTGTCGCTCGACGGCACTGCCGATAAGAGTAATTTGGGAGCGAATGCAGTTCTTGGGGTGTCGTTGGCTGTGGCAAGGGCTGCTGCAAATGCTCTTTCGTTGCCGCTTTATCGCTATTTGGGCGGTGTAAATGCTCACATTCTTCCTGTCCCTATGATGAATGTCATCAATGGTGGCAGGCATTCCGATGCTCCAATTGCCTTTCAGGAGTTTATGATACGTCCCATCGGCGTAACCTCGATACACGAGGCTGTGAGGATGGGTTCCGAGATTTTTCAGGCTCTCAAACAGATTCTTCACAAACGTGCTCTTGGTACGGGAGTTGGTGATGAGGGTGGTTTTGCACCCAACTTTAACTCTGTCGAAGAGGCTCTGTCATGTCTGACTGATGCTATAGTGAGTGCGGGTTTCAGACCCTATGAGGATGTTACGATTGCGCTTGATTGTGCATCTTCCGAGTTCTTTAAGGATGGTAAATATGACTACGGTATGTTTGAAAGGAATGGTATTAAACGTAGTAGTGAGGATCAGGTGACTTTCCTTGAAAAACTTGTCGGCAGTTTCCCTATAGACAGCATTGAGGATGGTATGGCACAGAACGATTGGGAAGGTTGGCGCTTGCTGACATCAAAATTGGGCGGTACTTGTCAGTTAGTGGGTGATGACCTTTTTGTTACCAATACAAAATTTCTGCAGCGTGGCATTGAGAAGCATTGCGCCAATGCTATTCTGATAAAACCTAATCAGATAGGCACTGTTACCGAGACTCTTGGTGTCGTTGAGATGGCTAAAAACAATGGCTATGCCACAATAATTAGTCACCGCTCGGGCGAAACCGAGGATACAACCATAGCTGATATTGCAGTGGGTGTCAATGCAGGACAGATAAAAACCGGCTCATTGACGCGTAGCGAACGAACTGCCAAATATAATCGCCTTATGCGCATCGAGGACCTGTTGGGGCCTTATGCCCGTTATTCGCAGATGTGTTGATATTCTGCGAAAGCAGATGATTGTCTCCAGTGGATTATAATAAAAAGCAGGGGCTGCAAGTGATTGCAGCCCCTGCGGTCAAAACAAAACAATCTACTAACAAGCCAGAAGATTCTGTCTGCGCAGATATTCTACTATGGCATTCTCTATCAAAGCGTGTCCTTCGTCGTTGGGATGTATGCCATCTTCGCATAAATAGTCGAAGTGGTTGCGCTTTTCAAGAAACACCGATGTTATGTCTATTACGGGTACTCTCTTCAGTGTACCTAAACGGAATATCTCCATATTGTAACGTTCGTGCCAGCGGTCGAGATTCATTATAGAGCCGTTCAGCCATCGCAATATGTTCTCGGCATTCAGTCCCTTTGACAGATGTGCAAAGAACTTCTGCGGGTCGAGTATTGGCAGCGACAGCAGCACGGGGCGTGATCCCATGGCACGTACTGCGTCGATGGCGTTACTGTATAGCTCTATGAATTTGGGTATAGGTACTGCAGGATGGTGTTCGCTGTCGGGCGATGAGGCAATTTCATCCCATTTGTAGTTGCAGTCGTTGCCGCCGTATTCAAAAATCACATAGTCCGACTTCTTGATTGACTCGGTGTGACGCTGAATGAATTTCATCGCTTGGCTTACGGTGCTTCCGAAACGTGCAAAATTCTCAACCTTTATACCTAAATTACGGCTGCATCTTGATGCAAAACCTTTGTCGCTTATCTTATATTTAGTACCTTCACTGTGCGGGTTTTTGTCGTCAACAACAACGCCTTTCATCACAGAGTCACCAAATCCGCAAACTGATTTCAACTTCATAAAACTCATCTTTTCTCAAACTTCGGTGCAAAAGTACGCCTTGATTATTCTCTGTAAAAATTCAAGGGAATCACAGTCTGTTTTATAGACTAAAATACTATGTGTGTGGTGAAATCGGATATATGGTGGCGAATTTACAATGTTAAACAAAACTCTCATCACTATTATATGCGATGATTTTTATCTATTATTGTTTTTGTCCAAGCTCATGCCTCTTAGCGCTGTGTCGAATGAAAAATAGCCGGGTCCCCAGATGAACATCAGACAAAAGATGCTGAAAAATATAAGAGCAGGCTCCTTTGCGGCAAATGTATCGTTTGCGTGGATGCTGAACAATGCAACGCCCATTGCGACAATCATCGGTATCAGGCTCAGACGGAAAAGTACTCCTAAAATCACACCTATTGAGCAAATGACTTCTGCAAAAATGACAAGCACAAGCGACATGGTGCTGCCGATGTCCAGCGGATCGGGAAAGTCCATAGCGATATTCTCGAATGCAATCCATTTGCTTAGCCCATGGTTAAGGAACAGTAAACCGAATGTTACGCGCGCAATAAGCAAAAGTGCAGATGAGAGCATGGGGCCGGGGGCTTTGGGGAATAGTAAATCTCTAACTCTGTTCATAATATAAATGTTTGTAGGTTATGCCTTCGTCTCTTTTATATGTTGTAACAAGCGATATGCTGCTATTGTTTTCGCTTGAATTTTTTCGGTGGCATGCTCTGAAAGGAGGATATGACAAATGAGGCAGCGCCGTACGGCGCTGCCTCATTTGTTGTGGAAGGTTAACAGTATTAAGCTTTTATGTCTATTTTAGTTCGAATTTTACATCTACTGTTACTGTGTATGTGAGTTTGCCTATGGAAATTTCTGGAGCTGATTCTACAGCAACGGCATCGGCGTTTGCCGACATCATCACATTTGATTTGTACATGCGTGGTTGCTGGCTGTTTTGTGAGCTCCACGAACTAATGCTCAGCGCCTTTCCTATCTCTTGTCCGATGGCACCGGCATAGGCGCGGGCCTGCTCTTGCGCTTTCTTCAATGCTTCTACTCCAAGTTCGGTTTTCAGGGCATCTTCGTTGGTGTATTTGGTCGATGTGAGCGAAATGTTTGTTATTTCGTTGGTCTCAAGCTCATATATGACTTTCTGCATCACAGTCGCATCGTGCAGCTTGAGCGTGTATGTGGCCTCGGTACGCGGAACTATGCGCTTTGAAAATACCTTGTAGCTTACATTGCTGCCCATGTAGTTGAGTGAGAGGCTCTCGGCAATGTCTATCTTGTTGTTTGTAAGGACTGACAACATCTTGTTCTGCATCTGCTCCAAACTCTTCTTGCCTTTGTAGTCGCTCTCTTTTATTATAATTGTTACATAGAGCTCGTTGGGGCTTACTTCCCGCTCAACGCGTGCCTGCATGTCGATATAGGGTTGCTGGATGTTTTGTGCTATCGCTGCTATTGGCAGTACTGCGAATGCAAATATTGCCAAGATTGTGAAAATGCTCTTTTTCATGATGTTTGCTTTTTTTATGTAATTAACGCTTGCAATATAATCACTGTTCGGTAATAAATAGTTAAAACGGTGCTCTATTTTTTGTTAATTTAACGTATAGCGCCTCTGTTTCACAGCTTTTATATCTTCCGAATGTAAATAGTGTGCTTGTTGAACTTTGTATCGAGTGTATTTGTTCTTTCAAGGTAAACTTAAAAATACAAGTGTATGAACAGAATTTTTAAATTAGGAATGTTGCTGCTTTTTGCTGCAGCTCCTTTTGCTGCCGATGCGCAGCGTTGGGGACGTGTACAAGGTTCTCCTGTGACTGTTTATAGTTTTACCGAGAATGTGAATACGGCTCCCGAGGTGGTCAATATCTTCTATACTACGCAGGGTGAGTATTTCCGCGACCCTTTGGCGCCACGTTTCATTCTTATCGACCGCGAGGGTAAATGGGCTTTGGGTATCGGTGGATATGTGCAGGTGCGCTCTGAGTTCGACTTTGATAAAATAGTTGACAATGTCGACTTCTTGCCGTCGGATATTCAGCGTGACAATGGTCCCTCTACACAGTATCAGATGGATGTTTCCACCTCTACACTGTTTGTAAAACTGGTCGGACGCAGCAGATTGCTCGGTGATTTCCATGTCTTTACATCGGGTGACTGGCGTGGCGACGGCAAGACATTTCACCTCCTCAATGCCTATTTAAGAAACAAATACATGACGCTTGGTTATACCACCGGTGGATTCATGGACCTCGCTGCATATCCGGCAACGGTCGATTATGGAGGCCCTTGCGGAATGACTTTCTATCGTGCTACCCAGCTTGCATTTAACCTCTCTACAGACTGGGGCTTGTCAATGGGCATAGGTATTGAGGCTCCCGATATAAATGCAACCGAAAATGAGAGTGTGAGCGTCGGGGCGCAGCGTTTTCCCAATGTTCCAATCTATTTCAAGTACCAATTTTATAAGAATACCCATGTGCGCGTGGGTGGTATTGTGCGCGATATATCGTACCGTAACCTTGTCAATGGTGCCGAACGTCAAAAAGTGGCGTGGGGAGGACAGGCGAGTGCGCTTGTTACATTGGGCGACTTCCATCTTAGCGGTCAATATTCGATAGGTGAGGGTATTGGCTCTCTTATAAACGATGTCTCCAATGTAGGTGTGGATATAGTTCCTGTGCCCGACAATCCCGGCGATATGATGATGCTGCTTACGGATGCGTGGTTTGCAAGTGTGCAATATAATATATCGCCCTCGATGTTTGCCTCGGCAACATACAGCCAAAGCAATATACATTCGCGTAAAGGCTTTGCGGGTGCAAATCCCGATATGTACAAGCGTGGACAGTATCTGGCGGTAAATATGTTTGCCAATTTGAGCGAGAATCTGCAGCTGGGCGTCGAATATCTGCATGGCTGGCGCCTTGATTTTGACGAACATACGTATAATGCCAACCGTGTGAATCTGTCGGCAAGATATAACTTTTAGTTGATGTTTTCGGGTATGTCAAAGAGGATGGCATACCCGATTTTTATAAACTTTTTGATTTTCATATTTGAAATTGTGAATAATTGTTTTATTTTTGCTCACAAATGAGGAGTGTTGCCTTGTTTGTGACGTTGATGTCATTCTTGTCATTTGTTGCAACAAGGTATACGGTTTTGTGAAGTTCGATTAAATAAACACAAAATATAACTTAAAAAGATTATGGAAATCTCTTATCTGTTGATTGTTGCCTTTATGTTTACATTGGCAATAATAGACCTGACTGTCGGAGTGAGCAATGACGCAGTTAACTTTTTGAGTTCGGCTGTCGGTAGCCGTGCCGCTAAGTTGAAAACTGTGCTGTTTGTAGCTTCGATAGGTGTTTTTGTAGGAGCAGCATTCAGTAGTGGTATGATGGATATTGCTCGTCATGGAATATTCCAGCCACAGTATTTCTATTTTAGCGAGGTGATGTGCATCTTCCTTGCTGTGGTCATAAGCGACGTCTTTCTGCTCGACTTGTTCAATTCATTAGGATTGCCTACATCTACTACCGTATCAATGGTGTTCGAGCTGCTTGGAGCGTCGTTTATAATATCAATAATAAAGATAGCATCGGGCGAGATGGATGCTAATATCGTAGACCTGTTGAATACCGATAAGGCTCTTACAATGATCATATCGATATTCTTGTCGGTGGCTATCGCATTTGTATTCGGTCTTATCGTACAGTGGATTTCACGTCTTATCTTTACATTCCATTTTCGTAAGAATCTGTCAAGCAAGATAGGTGTTTTCGGTGGTATCGCAGTTACAGCCATCCTCTATTTTATGCTTATAAAGGGCCTTAAGGGCAGTACATTGGTGCCTGCCGATGTAAAGGCCTTTATCGAGGAGAACACTGCAATGCTGCTGTTGGCTTCATTTGTCTTCTTTACCCTGCTTATGCAGTTGTTGCATTGGCTCAAGGTGAATGTCCTGAAGATTGTGGTTCTTATCGGTACATTCTCTCTTGCTCTTGCCTTTGCCGGTAACGACCTTGTGAACTTTATCGGTGTGACTCTTGCTGGTCTGTCATCATTCCAGGATTTCTCGGCCAATGCTGCAGGCTTGTCGGCCGACCAGTTCGTGATGACTTCGTTGCAGGAGTCTGCCAAGACCCCTGTCTATTTCCTCATTGGTGCCGGTGCGGTGATGGTGTTTGCCCTGTATACCAGCAAAAAGGCCAAGAAGGTGTTGCAGACATCTATCAACCTTGCAAGTCAAAAGAATGACGAGAACGATATGTTCGGTTCGTCACCTCTGGCACGTAACGTTGTCCGCGTCACAACAAACATGGTTACATCCATTTCGAACAAAACTCCCCAGAATGTTAAAAACTGGATTAATGCCCGTTTTGCTCCGCTGGAACAGCGCGAGGATGTTGCCTTCGACCTTGTACGTGCTTCGGTCAACCTTGTGCTTGCCGGTCTGCTTATCGCTGTGGGTACTTCAATGAAACTCCCTCTCTCTACTACATACGTTACATTTATGGTGGGTATGGGTTCTTCACTTGCCGACCGTGCATGGGGACGTGAGAGTGCGGTTTATCGTGTGACCGGTGTGGTATCGGTTATCGGTGGATGGTTCATTACTGCCGGTGCTGCGTTCATCCTTGCAGCGCTTGTGGCAACAATCATGTATTACGGTGGATTGGTTGCAATGTTCATTATGATTGCAATTGTGATATACCTGCTTATACATAGCCACATCAGCTACAATAAGAAACAGAACAAGGGAAGTGATGATAACAAGATGCAGGTTATTATGAATTCTGAGGATCAGACCGAGGTTTGGGATGCGCTCAGACAACATGCAGCAGAGACACTTTCTCACTCTTTGGAGTTCTCGGCCGAGACATATAAGATTCTGTTTGATGCATTCTCGAAAGACGACCACCGTCCTTTGCGCAACTCGCTGCTCAAGATTGTAGACGAGAAGGGGCTTGTGAAGAAGATACGCCGTTTCGAGACACGAGGCATGCAGCGTATCGACCAGTCGCTGGCTTATGAGCGCAGTACATGGTATCACCTGTGCACAAATAGCTGTCATCAGATGCTCGATACTCTGACGCGTATCGGAGAGCCTATGAAAGAGCATGCCGAGAATAGCTTCAGCCCATTGCCAAAGACCTATATTGAAGAGTTCAAGCCATACTGCGAGGGTGTTTATACCACACTTATGGATATCAACTCAATAATATCAAATAATGACTATTCAACAGCCGAAGCGGTTTCGTCTCGTGCCAAGGAATTGAAGCATGCACTTGCCAATCTGCGTAAGACACAGACAATCCGTCTGCATAAGAGCTCGGGCAGCCTTCGTATGGACTTTGTATATCTGAACCTTATACAGGAGTCGCACGAGTTGCTCAGTGAGGTGCGTAACCTGTTGCGTGGTGGACGCAAGTTCTTTGCATCGGACAATGTCGAAAAGAGTAACGAATAATATTGTAAAACTATAAATTCAGCCTGCCTTGTGATTGATAACATGGCAGGCTTTTTCTACAGAATATGAAACATATTGGAGCACATGTGTCGGCAAGCGGTGGCGTTGAGAATGCCCCTTTGAATGCAACAGCCATTGGTGCTGATGCTTTTGCATTGTTTACCAAGAATCAGCGTCAGTGGGTGTCGTCACCACTTACCGAGAAGAGTATAAAACTGTTCAAAGAGCGCTGTTCGGGTGCTTTCGATGCGCATTATATCCTGCCTCACGACAGCTATCTCATAAACTTGGGCAGCCCCGACGAGGAGGGACTGCAAAAGTCGCGTGCAGCATTCATCGACGAGATGAAACGTTGCGAGCAACTTGGCCTTCGTATGCTAAATTTCCACCCGGGAAGTCATTTGAACAAGATTACGGTTGAGGAGTGTCTCGATAAGATTGCTGCAAATATAAACCTCGCTCTGTCGATGACATCGGGCGTTACGGCTGTGATAGAGAATACTGCCGGTCAAGGCAGCAATGTGGGCAACCGCCTCGAGGAGATAAGATATATAATAGACCGTGTCGAGGACAAGAACCGTGTGGGTTACTGTATCGATACCTGTCACTTCTACTCGGCAGGATATGATATTGTGAACGACTATGATAATGCTTTTGCCCAGCTCGACAGTGTAATTGGACTTGAGTATCTGCGTGCATTTCACCTCAATGACACGAAAAAGGCTTTGGGTTCGCGTGTCGACCGTCACGAGAGTATTGGTCTCGGACTGTTAGGAATGGAGTTCTTTGAGCGTTTCATGCGCGATAGCCGTTTCGATGCCGTTCCGATAATACTCGAAACGCCGGATGAGAGCCGTTGGGCTCAGGAGATTGAGCTGTTGCGCAGTCTCGAGAGCAGATAATTGTGGTTCTCTTATCTTGATAAGGCGAAAACTGCCATTTATAAATGTAAAATCAGAAAACAAAGAATACTATGCGTATAGCGATATATGGTGCCGGCTCGTTGGGTACAATTCTTGGAGCTTATATAAGCAAGAATGGGGGAACTATTGAACTCATAAACCGTAATAAGGCCCACATAGAGGCTCTTAAGACAAAAGGGGCCGAGATTGTAGGAACTGTAAATTTCAATCAGCCGGTGGTTGCGTATACCCCCGAAGAGATGAGTGGTGTATATGATATAATATTCCTGATGACCAAGCAGCAGCATAACAATGAGGTAGTGTCGATGCTCGATAAGTTCCTTGCTACTGACGGTGTTATGGTAACTTTCCAGAATGGCTTGCCCGAGGTCCAGATAGCCTCTATCATAGGCGAGGAGCGTGTTCTTGGCTGCACTGTAGCTTGGGGCGCGACATTGAAAGCACCCGGCGTGTGCGAATTGACAAGCGAGCCCGATGCACTTTCATTCTCACTTGGAGCAATATCGCAGAGTCGCAGCAAGCACTTCGCCAAGGTAAAGGAACTGCTTGAACTGATGGGTACTGTAGATGTTGAAGAGAATTTCATAGGTACACGATGGAGCAAACTGTTGATTAATGCTGCATTCTCGGGCATGAGCGCAGTGCTCGGCTGTACTTTCGGCGAGGCTTCGGCTCCGCGCGAGTCACGCAGGGTGGTGCAGGCCCTCATAAAAGAGTGTATCGATGTCTGCAAGGCGGGTGGCATACGCATTGAGCCTGTGCAGGGAAAGGATATTGTTAAATTGCTCGATTACAGTAACCCGTTGAAACGTGCTTTCTCTTTCTTTATTATACCTATTGCCATACGTAAACATGCCAAGCTGAAGGCAAGTATGTTGCAAGACCTTGAGAAGGGTAAGCTCACCGAAGTGGATGCCATCAATGGCGCAGTGTCGGATTATGGTAGAAAGGTTGGCTGTCCCACACCAATGAATGACCGTGTGGTTGAGATTATCCATAATATTGAGCAGGGTAAACTGAAACCCTGTTTCGGGAATCTGCAATACTTTAAATAGGGGAGCAGATAGCAACTAATTATTAAAAAAGAGCAATCTTTGCATAAAATAGTTATTGCGCGTAATTAGGGGCGGTGTTAATTTTGCTATGCAAAATTAATGTGACAAGGACAGCACTTTTGTATTACAATAGTTGCCTGTCGGCATAGTAATAGATGAAATGAAACTATCGGAGTTGAAAAATGGCGAAACTGCCGTAATTGTGCGCCTTTCGGGACACGGCGGTTTTCGTAAACGTATAATGGAAATGGGGTTCATACGCGGCGAGAAGGTGAAGTCGGTATTGGACTCTCCTATGCACGACCCTGTAAAATACCATGTAATGGGTTACGATGTCTCTTTGCGTCGTAACGAAGCATCAATGATTGAGGTGCTGCCCGAAGAAGAGGCCCGGAAAGAGTTGACGCCGGTGCACTCTTTCGGATGTATGTCGGCGTGTGAGAATTGCAACAGCAACTTTGGATGCAACTGTATCTATCGCCCTTCGTCTACACGCCGCGACAAGGTTATTGAGATTGCATTGGTGGGTAACCCCAACAGCGGTAAGACCTCGCTCTTCAATGCTCTCTCGGGCAGTAGTGAGCATGTAGGCAACTACAGCGGTGTAACAGTGGATGCCAAGACCGGTACTTTTAGTTACAAAGGTTATCGCATCAATATAACAGACCTTCCCGGCACCTATTCAATATCGGCTTATTCGCCCGAGGAGAGATATGTGCGACGACATCTCTTTGAGAAACAGCCCGATGTGATAATAAACGCAGTTGTTGCATCTAACTTAGAGCGTAATCTGTATCTCACAACCGAGCTTATAGATATGAATCTGCGTACGGTGGTGGCGCTTAATATGTATGACGAGCTCGAGGCGAGTGGAGCAAAGGTCGACTATGAGCATCTTGGCGGCATGATGGGTATTCCCATGATTCCTACTGTTGCGAAAGCCGGCAGGGGGCTCGACAAGCTGCTTGACACAGTAATTGAACTTTTCGAGGGAGAAAATAAGACAATACGTCACATACACATCAATTACGGAAATGTGTTGGAGAGTGAGTTGGCTCCTCTCTCGCACGATCTTCATGCAGCCGATGACCTTCCCCAACAGTTTCCTGTGCGTTATTGGGCGCTCAAACTGCTTGAGCAGGATAATGAGGCACTTAACCTGTTGCAGGGATGCAAGGAGCTTGGACACTGGAATACAAAGGTGTCGAAGGCCGTGAAAAATATCCATGCAAGGCTTGGAATAGATGTAGAGACTGCTATAAGTGACGCTAAGTATGGCTTTATAAACGGTGCTCTGCAAGAGACCTACACAGCCGGTAACAAGGATACGCTGCAGCACACACGACGCATCGACCGTCTGGTTGCCAACAAGTGGCTGGGCTTTCCTATGTTCCTTGCCCTTATGTGGCTTATGTTCACTGCGGTGTTCAGGTTGGGCGCATATCCGCAGGAGTGGATTGATGCAGCATTTGGTATGCTTGGTGACTTCGTTGCCGGTATAATGCCGGCCGGAGCATTGCAAGATTTGCTCGTAAACGGAATAATAGGCGGAGTAGGCAGTGTGGCTGTCTTCCTGCCCCAGATTCTCATATTATACCTCTTTATATCCCTGATGGAAGATTCGGGATATATGGCAAGGGCAGCCTTTATTATGGACCGTCTGATGCACAAGATGGGACTGCACGGCAAGTCATTCATTCCCATGATAATGGGATTTGGATGTAATGTGCCGGCCATAATGGCAACCCGTACCATCGAGAGCCACAGCAGTCGCATAATAACAATACTTATAACACCGTTCATGTCGTGCAGTGCGCGTCTGCCGGTGCTTATCCTTTTTGCAGGTACATTCTTCCCCCGTTACGCACCCACGGTGCTCATATCACTATATATACTTGGTGTGCTGGTGGCTGCAGTTACGGCACGTCTGTTGCGTAAGACAAAATTCAAGGATGATGAAACACCTTTTGTGATGGAACTGCCTCCTTATCGTGTGCCTACATTCACTGCAACCTTACGCCACATGTGGGAGAAGTGTGAACAATACCTTCGCAAGATAGGTACTATAATATTGGCATCTACGGTAATCATTTGGTTCCTCAGCTATTATCCGCGACCCGAAGTGGTAGTTGATGTGGCTGATATACCTGTTCAGCAGGCTGTGGAGAATGATTACAGTAATTCGTATATAGGTAAAATAGGTAAATTCATTGAGCCGGTAATGGCTCCTTTGGGGCTTAACTGGCGTGCAACAATAGGTATAATAACAAGTATTCCGGCGAAGGAACTTGTTGTAAGTACATTAGGAGTGCTTTACAGCAGTGAGAGCGAAGAGGGATTGCAGCAGTCGCTGCTCTCTTCGGGCGATTTTACAACCGCTTCGGCTGCCGCCTTCCTTGTCTTCATACTGCTCTTCTTCCCCTGTATTGCCACAGTGGTAGCAATAGCCGATGAGACTGCAAACTGGCGCTGGGCACTCTTTTCGGTCATCTACAATACTGCAGTGGCATGGGTGGCCGGCTTCCTCGTATATACGGTGGGAACATTGTTGTTTTAAATTATCAGTAAATTGAAGAATGAGAAAGAATACACTATATTCAGCACGAATGAAAATGGCCGATCTGATTTCGGCCGACAATGAACTGTTGTCGATATTGCAGCGTACAGGTGTGCAGCTGGGTTTTGGCGAGTCTACGGTTGCAGATGTCTGTTCACGGTATAAGCTATCTACAGAACTGTTCCTTATGATATGCAATATATATTCGTTCCGTGACTATGATATCAATGTAGAGTCATTGTGCGCCCATGATCTGGTGCATGTGACAAACTATCTGCGTGCTTCGCACATATATTATAAGAGTGTCTGCTTCCCTCAGATACATAATAAGATTCATAAATTGGTCGAGGGTCTCGATGATATAAACCGTCGTTTGATTGATAAGTTCTACGACGATTACGATGCCGAAGTAACCAATCACTTTGCCTTCGAAGAGAATGTCGTCTTCCCTTACATCGACTCTCTGTTGAGCGAAGGGAAGAACAGAAAGGCCGACTTCTCAATATCCAAATTCGAAGAGAACCATAATTATATTGGTGAGAAACTTAACGACCTCAAGAACATTATTATAAAATATCTTCCTGTGGAGTACTCGTCGCCAATACGCTTCGAGATTCTTAAGGATATATATGATGTGGAGAAAGATTTGCATAAACACTCTCTCATTGAGAACAAACTGCTTGTTTCGTTAGTAGAGAAAATAGAGAAAAGCTATGAGCAAGCATAAGAAGATAAAGGTACTGCTCATTGAGCCCTCTGAGATAATATCATTGGGCATGAAGGAGATAATCGATCGCAGCAGCGAGTTCGAGGTTGTGAGTACGTTGACAAGCCCCGAACTCTACAATAATATACAGACAAAGCCCGATGTTGTAGTGGTGAATCCTGTGGTGGTGAACTACAACGAAAGGTTCGATGTGCGCTCCTACTTCTGTGCCAATAATGAAAATATATCGATAGTGGCACTTACCAACAACGGCTACGAAGAGAGTGTAATGCGACTCTACGATGGATGTATAAATATATACGACAATGCCAAGCGCGTAATACAGAAGTTGCAGAGCGCAGTAGAGGAGGCTCAGAATAATCCCAAAAACGATGTCAATGAGTTGTCGGTGCGTGAGCGCGATATACTTATAGCTGTTGCCAAGGGAAAGGCTAATAAGGAGATTGCCGACGAATTCAATATATCTATATATACCGTAATATCGCATCGTCGCAATATATCACGCAAACTGGGTATCAACTCGGTGCCGGGACTCACTGTATATGCGATAATGAACAAACTTGTAGACATTTCCGATTTTAACTGATAGCAATGGCCGAGTCGTTACAGATAGCAAAGGGTGGTAAAGAGGAGAAATATGCGCTTCTCTATTCGCAGGTGCAGTCGTTGGTCGAGGTAGAGAACGACACTATTGCCAACATGGCAAATATAGCATCGATGCTCCATTATACATTCAACTTCTGGTGGACAGGCTTTTATCGTGTATGTGGCGATGAACTTGTACTTGCTCCTTTTCAAGGTCCGCTTGCATGCTCTCGCATAAAATATGGCCGAGGTGTGTGTGGCACTGCATGGAAAGAGAGATGTACCCAAGTTGTTCCGGATGTAGAGCTTTTCCCGGGACATATAGCATGCAGCAGTGAGTCGAAAAGTGAGATAGTGGTACCTCTGTTCGATGCCGACGGAAACGTGACAGCAGTCCTTGATATAGACAGTGAGAAATATGCAACCTTTGACGAGTGCGACAGCGCGTGGCTGCAAAAGATTGTGTCACTTATCCGATAACTATCTTAACGTTTTATAATGCAGAATGTGTGCGCTTATGGCAATAGCAAGCACAATAAACATCAGGCTAAGCAGCCACGACTGCGCCACGCATACAGCGCAGTAGACAAGTGTAATCCATACAAGGCTCACCGATACAATCTTCACCCTCAACGGTATGGCCTTGTGTTCGCGGAAATTCTTTATATACGCTCCCAAGTGAGGATGCGACAGCAGCCAGTCATACAGCCGTTTTGAACTGCGGAAATATAGCGCAGCTGCAAGCAACAGGAATGGGGTGGTGGGCAGTAAAGGCATAAATACTCCAATTATACCAAGTATCAATGCAATGGTGCCAAGCGTGGCATATATAAATTTCATGGTCTCCTTTAAGAATTACTGCCGCGAAGTTACGAAAAAAATATATAGCATCAAAAGAGCCATAATTTCTAAAAGTTATTCAAAAGTTGCACAAACAGGGTTAAAATGTGCAATAGACTGCGCCCTTATGTCTAAAATTTCTAATTTTGTAGCCGAAAATTAAAATATACACATAATGAAAAAGTTTATTATCACATTGATGATGGCAATGTTTGTTGCCGTTCCTTCATTCTCACAGTCACTTAACAACAATGCCGACGCAATTGTAGGTGAGTATCTTACCGACAGAGGCGGTAGTAAAAGCAAAGTGCGTGTAACCAAGTTGTCTGATGGTACATATATGGCACAGATGTTCTGGGTTGAGAATCCCTATGATAAGAATGGAAACAGACGTAAGGATGTAAAGAACCCCGATAAGAGCCTTCGTAATGTAGATATCGACAAGGTTGTGATTGTAAAGGGTCTCAAATATGATGCCGAGGAGAAGGAGTGGAACGGTGCCAAGATATATGACCCCTCAAAGGGAATACGTGTAAATGTTGAGGCTGAATTTGTAGAGCCCAATAAGCTCAAGTTGTTCGGCAACATCTGGGGAATTGGTACTACTATCTATTGGCAGAAGCTGAACTGATAGATTTTAAAGAGATTCGCAGTGTGGCAGAGAGCAGAACACTGTCAGTCGAGGGACTATCCATAATTTCATAATCAACACCGCTCATCGTTGGTATCCCGATTTTGCCCACCTCCTAAGATTGGAACGCCTCGCCAAGCAAATCGGGCTTTCGGCTATGGAGTTTGCCGAACTGATTAAGGGTAGGATTGTGAACTTTACAGGGCGACTATTTTCCTCGGAGCACAACCGAAGGTTTGCTACGGATAATACCCCTTTGCAGATTCTGCGAGATAACGATAGGGACTCACCCTAACCGCAAATCGAATACCTATCAGCCAATGGTTCTGCGAGCAATACGACAAACTTCGACAGTCAATCCGACAACCTGTACAACCAAAGAAAAACAGAGGAATGAAACTCTAACAACAATGGC
>JAEIGA010008400.1_pt1 | contig 15648 bp, 14 predicted proteins | sample 9270691 | NCBI WGS metagenome assembly JAEIGA01 (sample SAMN17057246, study PRJNA624740) | gut metagenome | biome: biome; isolation source: fecal sample | host: Bos grunniens | place: China: Xizang | collected 2019
AAACCGTTGATGGAACATTAAGTTTACTTTTCCGAACATTGTGTTTCCTATACACAACCATCAGAATACTCCCTTGTTACCTCTATCAGCAAGAGACAACGAGAACGCCATCTTAACTCGCCGTCAGCTTAAGTCCGAAAATGCCGACGACGATCAGCGCTGCGGAGAGGAGCCGGAGCGCTGCCGCTGGCTCGCCGAAAAGCACGATACCCGCCGCAACACTTCCGACGGCACCGATTCCCGTCCAGATTGCATACGCTGTCCCCATCGGAATTGTGCGCATCGCTATCGAAAGTAGCCACACGCTCAGTATCATTGAAACAACGCATAGCACAGCAGCAACTGGATTGCGAAAACCATTGGAATATTTCAATGCGATTGCCCATGCAACCTCAAATCCACCGGCCAATGTCAAAATAAGCCAATTCATATTTCCTCCTTATTCAGCAAGCACAAACACCGTTCCCTACCTTCGCATTTTTAAAAATGTGAAGGTAGACTAAAGAGGTTTAAAGCGTGGTTGAGTTACGCCATCGTGCGTAATATTTTCGAAGAACATTTTCGCCGGGCGCACCCACATCCCCGACTCACCATAGAGTGTCTGATAAACAACCATTAGTTCCTCACTCTCCGAGGAGCGTGCAAACCCCAGCAGTCGATAACGCCCGCCCTTAAAATGAACAAACTCGCGCCCAATCAATGAAGCATCGCATTCACCGGCATAAACTGCCGCACCAACTTCATTGCAAAGCACATCAATGATTTCATCTTTAGATTTCATAGAATTTTAGTTAGCCTTATTTTCTAAACTGTCTATAGCGTATGTCATATGTGATTATTCTATCATATCCGCTATCGTTTTGCGCGACACACCAACAACTTTTCAATAAAAGAAAATACTTTGTAACTCAACTGCATTTTGCCTCTCTTTGAATTTCAGCCAAGGCATCTCTCACAGTCTCTCGCGGAACGCGAAGTGAGACTAATATTCCCCAAGATTTTTCCGCATAGAATTCTCATTTTCTTTTTAACACAGAGTCACGAAGGCAAAGAGGCACAGAGCGGAGAGGCGCACAATGCTAGCTCTTTGAGTCTCTGTGATAAAAATCCACTCTTAACCTTCACCTTTAATCTTCGCCTAAATTGGCAACTGGCAAGAGAATAGCCCGGTTGACAAAACAACCGAAGTTAGATATAATTTCGGCATATTAGTAAACAATGAAAATACCAAAAACCATAACTGATGTTCTCGCTAAACAAAAGGGAACGATTACATCTCAAGATATCTGTGCGCTTGGGATTTCTCGTACTATGCTTGGAAGATATGTATCGGCAGGTCTGCTCGAACGTGTCGGAAGAGGGCTTTATACAAGCGTAGATGCTTTACCGGATGAGATTTTTGCGCTTTCAAAGCGAAATGAAAAGATGGTGTTTTCTCATACTACAGCGTTGTTCCTTTTGGGAAAGTCAGAGCGAACACCATTCAATCACTATGTTACGGTTAAGTCGGGAGATACAATGCCAGTTTCTTTAAGACAGGATTTAATCTGCTTTTATGTGAAAGATGAGCTCTTTGATTTAGGTCGAACAGATGTTGCGACTCAGTTCGGCAATACCGTACCTTGTTACAATTTAGAGCGGACGATATGCGATTTCATCAGAAATCGGCGGCGCCTGGATGAGGAGCTTTTTCTTTCGACAATAAAAGCGTACGCCGCCGATAAATCGCACAACATTTCACGGCTTGGAGAGTATGCTCAATGTATGGGTATTGCAAACAAGGTTGATAAGATTTTCGAGGTGATACTATGAGCGCAGAGCAGATGAGTTTTAAAGCGATGATAAAGCGTATTGCGAAGGAGGAGCAGATTCCTGCGCAAGTGGTGTTGCAGAATTTTATGTTTGAGCGTTTCTTCGCAAGACTATCCAAGACAACAATTCGAAAGAATCTGATAGTTAAAGGTGGAACATTGATATCTCAGTATCTTGGTCTATCGAAGAGATCAACGATGGATATTGATCTGACGATGTTAGGCGCGAAACTTTCTGAAGATACGATAACTCGATATCTCGGGATGGTGTTTAAAGTAGATTTAGATGATGACATAAGTTGGGAATTGAAATCAATTGCACCGATTCGTCATGATGATATGTACGGTGGTTTCAGAGTAAAACTGATTGCAACATACAAGGGAATTGTTGTGCCATTTTCGATTGATATATCGACTGGGGATGCGATAACTCCTGAACCGCAAGATTTCATCTTTATGAGTCGTTTTACGCCTAATGGTAACTTTCGAATCAAAGCATACACAATCGAAACGGTGCTGGCGGAAAAAGTTGAGGCAATACTGTCTCTTGGCGTTCTTTCGACACGTCCTCGCGACTATTATGATGCATATATGATTCTGAGCACAGTAAAGTATGATAATGCACGTTTATCGAATGCATTGCAATCTACTGTAACTCATCGTGGCACGGAAGAAATACTTGAAAACTGGTCATCCGGTTTGAAACTGATAAAAGATTCAAAAGCGATGCATGAACGCTGGGCTAAGTACTGCCGTGAATTTTCTTATGCAAAGGGAATATTATTTGATGATGTGTGTGAAAAGATTCGTCAGGTACTGATGACGGTTCTTTAATCGCTCTCACTTTCGGGTCTTTCGTTATTTAATCATTTTGACAGGTTTAATAGGATTCACAGGATTATGGTGCGAACGAAAGACGATGGAAAATGTTGCCAATTTCCAATGGGGATTGAGAAGGTGTTGTAGATGTAGTGTTCAGGTGTAGGTGTAGCGCGGATGTTGATTCTTTCTTTTCTACCACTACCGCTGTTCTCTACATCTAACTCCCAACTCCTAACTCTCCTCTTATCCCTTCAATGACGCTAGCGGCACAAGGCGGACGAGCGGCTCAACAAGGTCGCGCTCCGCGTCGATTACAGATTCGATATCCTTGTAGGCTTGCGGCGCTTCAGAAAGATCAAGCTTACCTTTAACCTTTCGGCTATAACCTGTATACTTACCCCAGCGTTCGCAGACAATACCTTCCATCGCCTTGTCGCACTCTTCAACTGTAAGATTAGCCGATGCCGCAACTCGCGACATCCTCCGCCCTGCGCCATGCGAGCAAGACATGAACGAGTCGGGATTGCCAAGTCCGCGCACGATATACGACGCCGTCCCCATAGAGCCTGGAATAATTCCAATCTCATCAAGTTTCGCCGCCGGCACGCCCTTCAGGAAATATAAAAAATTCATCTTTTTTCAACGAAATAAAATCGCGCCCGCGATTAAAAAAAACTTCACAAATTAAGTTGTTGGACGCACTCTTTTCGTCGCCACTGCCGTAAAAGGATCCTCCGGCCAATAATGTTTCGGGTATCTTCCTCGCATATCCTTTCTGACGAGCTGATATGCACCGCGCCAAAAACCCTCTAAATCTTTTGTCACTTGAATGGGTCGGGCGGCGGGACTTAAAAGCGTCATCACTATCGGCACTGTTCCCAAGGCTACTTTCGGCGTTTGCATCAGGCCAAAGCATTCCTGAAGCCTAACCTGAACGGTAGGCTCCTGCCCTTCATAAGAAACCTTAACAGAACTGCCGCTGGGCACATCCATGCGTTTAGGCGCAAGACTGTCAAGTTCGCGTCTGTCATGCCCCGAATCCGCAAGAATCAGATCCATGACGAGCGTCAAGTCAATCCTTTCCAGATCCCGCCAACGGGTCATTCCCGAAACGAAATTCTTCAGCGCGGCAAGAATTTTCTCATCGCTCACTTCGGGCCAGGTATCGGGAAAATGCTTATGCAAAAAATTGATCCTCGCCTTCATGGCTACGGCCCCGTCGCTCCAACAAGGCATATTCTCAACACCCTTAAGCCGAACTCCTTCAAGAATGCACGATACAGCTTCGATATCATCCGGTTTTACCTGCTTTTCACAAAGAGGCATTTCACCGAGATATTTCGCAAGCGTACACTTCACGCCGTCGGTTCGCCTGTCCCAAAGGCACACTCTGCGCTCAACCATTCTGTCGGCAAACAAATCAAAAATCTCTTTCTCCGAAATAGGCGCAGCAAGAAACACTTTTGCATCCTGCTCTCTTGCGTCCAGTTCACAGCAGACGACATAAGGCTCTTTCGCAAGAGCCTCTCCATCTTCGAAAAATGCCCCTCTTCCCGAAACCATACGGAAAGTTCCGTTTCCTCTGTTTCTGGCTATACGTTCGGGATATGCGAGAGCGAGCATCGAACCTTGAGAAAGACCGCGGCCCGGCAGTTCATAAGCTGAAAAGCGGCGCGATAGCTCTCTCATTCTTGGCGTGCGCTTTACATACCTTATATCAACTTCTCTGCTTCTGACACCTTCTTCAAGGATTGCCGCCAATGACGCATCGCCGCCTTTAAGCATCATGTTCGCAAGTCTCGGGTGCATCGGAAGCTTAGCCATCTTTTCTCCATGCTCACAAAGTCGACCATCATCATCAATCGCACCAAGAAGCTTAAGAAGATTTCGCGCTCTATCCCAGGAACTGGCCGGAGGCACCGTCAACCAAGGTAAATCATCCCTCCTGAGCGCCCCCCACGAAGCGCTTATCATCACGGTTGAGGCGAGATCGGCATCTAATATCTCCGGCGACATTTTCGATGGGCGCGAAGCATCATCGCTTTCATTCCACAATCTGTAGCAAATTCCCGCAGAAACGCGGCCTGCGCGACCCCGCCGCTGTTCAGCGCGATCCTTCGTCAGCGGCAGCGTGACGAGAGACGACATGGCGCTGGCCGGAGAAAATTTCGAAACCCTCATAAGGCCCGAGTCCACAACCGCAGTAACTCCTTCTATCGTTACCGAAGTCTCGGCTATTGAAGTTGAAAGTATGACCTTTCTTCGCTGCGAGGGCGCGAAGACGCGATCCTGCTCCTCTTTGGGAAGAGCCCCGTACAAAGGCAGAACTTCAGCATCAATCCCAATTAGCGCTTCCTGCGAACTTTTTATCTCTCTTTCGCCCGGCAGAAAACACAGCACATCTCCATCCGTTTCAGCCAAAGCCTTCTTTACCGCAGACGAAATTGGCACATCCCCAAGATATTTGGTCTCGACCGGAAACATTCTCCCTTGAGCGCGGACTATTTCGGCATCTCCTAAATGTGAGGCGACCTCATCGGCATCCAATGTGGCGGACATTACCAAAAGCCGCAAATCATCTCTCAGCGCGCGGCGTGATTCCAAAGCCAAAGCAAAACTCGTGTCACACGAAAGCGAGCGTTCATGAAATTCATCAAAGATGATAAGAGCCGTATCAGAAAGCTCGGGATCGCTTAAAAGCCGCTGCGAAAGAAGCCCCTCTGTCACTATTTCAAGGCGCGTCCTAGACGATACTTTTCTCTCAAGACGAACGTGATAGCCAACCATGTCGCCTACATTCTGACCAAGCTTAGAGGCTATGTACCTAGCGCAGTTTCTGGCCGCAAGCCTTCGCGGCTCAAGCATAATTATCTTTCTGCCCTTCAGCCACGGCTCGTCCATGAGGGAGCTAGCGACACATGTGGTCTTGCCGCTGCCGGGAGGCGCAGTCAAAACGACACTTGAATTATCTGCAAGATGCCGCTTTATTTCATCAATTACACTTTCTACGGGGAAGCGCATCTACACACCCTTCTTGGAAGTGAGAAGCTCGGCCGCGTCAAACTCACGGCTTAACCGCCAAGGATATGCGTTCAACTTGACCAACGCTTCTCCGGCGAGAAACAAGGAACCCGCGATAAGTGTACGGCGAGCGCTCTTTCTGTAATCTTCTTGGCAGAGCTTTATAGCTTCATCAAGCGATGAACATTCAGTAGCGTCGATATTTGAAAGCCGCATTTCCAAAGCGCATTCGCCCGCCGTAAGACTTCGTTCGTTTGCCGTCGCAACAGCATACGCCTTTAAAACATTCGCGGAAAGTATTCTTAAAACCTCCCTTACGTTTTTATCGGCGCAAAAGCCGGCTATAAGGTTGACTTTTTCTCCGTTAAGAGCCTCCACAAGCGCCTGCGCCGCAGGAGGATTGTGCGCTCCGTCCACAATAAAAGAGTTTATCTCGTGGAAACGCCCCGGCCACACCACTTGCGAGAAAGCTTCGCGCGTCTCATTCGAAGAAATGTCAACGCCGAGAACTTTCAATACCGCCAACGCCGTTCTTGCGTTTTCGCGGTTGAACTCCCCCTTAAGCGCTAAACGCTCCGGAATCTCTTCATCGGAAACAACATCGGGGGAATAGTAGAACCGGGACCCGAGAGCCTTGGCTTTCGCCGAAACGATTGAGACGACCTCGGGACTGTTTCTACCAAGAACAACTGGCACGCCAGGCTTTATGATGCCGGCCTTTTCCGCCGCTATCTTTTCAACGCTGTCACCTAGCCACGCGCAATGGTCAAGTCCGACGTTCGTTATCACGCTAACAGACGGCTCACACACATTCGTAGCATCAAACCTGCCACCAAGGCCGCATTCAAGAACGGCAACATCGACACCTTTATCGGCAAAAAGCCAAAATGCCGCCGCAGTTAGAATTTCAAAATACGTTAATTCCGCATCTGAGCTCGATACTTTGAGCGCGTTAAAGGCCCGGCGCAAATCGTTATCACTGACGATTTGACCATCAATAAAAAAGCGTTCGTTGACGTTGACGAGATGAGGGCTGGTATAACGGGCGATCTTATCTTTCGAAACCGCTCTAAGTACGCAATCGATCGTTGATGCAAGAGCGCCTTTGCCGTTGGTCCCCGCGATATGAACAGCCTTAAGCTTCTTTTGCGGATCTCCAAGCGACGCTAAAGACTTTTTAACCGCATCAAGAGACGGATTCATTCCGAAGCGGCGGGCAGATGAAAGTCTATCTAAAAACGCGTTCATATCCCCAACATAACGACGATGACGGAAGCGACCGCATAACCGGCGATCACTCCCCATAAAACCCTGTCGGAAAGAAGCACCTTCTCGGGACGGCCCACATCATTGCCGCGTCTCCACGCCAAAAACTGATAGCGCGCGATGCCCAGAAAAACGAAAATGCCGGTAACCCAGAGATACGGGAAGCGCCTGCCCATTTCGGATGTAAGCGTATAAGTCAAATATTCACCGACCGAAGCGATGGAGGCTATCGTAATCATAACGGCAAGAACACGCGGATGATAATGTCTCAAAACCGCACGCGACTCAAGAGCCGTCTCCATTTCATTTTTACGTTTGCAGAGGGCAAGAAACATTGAAAGGGAAAATGTGCAGACGAGCAGCCACGGCGAAATGTACGCAGAAATGATCGCCGCCCCGGCAACTGCTCTTAAAACAAAACCCAGCGAAAGCGTAGCTACATCCACATACGGAATCTTTTTAAGAAACCCCGTATAAAGACACTGCATAACCGTATAGGCAAGCATAACCGCAAACGCCGTGGCGCGCGAAGGAAGAGACAGAACGACAAGAGCCGGATAGGCAAACCCTACGGCAAAAAGAACCAACGCGACTCTCACGGCTGAAATGCGGTCTATGAGGTCCGCCGCGATGGGGCGGTAGCGCTTGATAGGATGGAGCCTATCCGCTTCATAGTCCGAAATATCGTTAAGTAGATAAAAGGATGAACTCACCAGAGAAAACGACCCCGCCATCGCAATCGCCATCAAAAACGACTGCCATCCGCGAACAATGTCATGCTGGGAAGTGTCTGCAACGGAAAAAAACCACGCCATCATTACAACGCCGTTTTTCGTCCATTGATCCACACGCAGCGCTCTTATCCAAAGTTTAACAATTTCAATCATTGAATGTTCTCCACCTGATCAACCCCCAGAAAAGCGAATGGCGAGTATCAACAGGATTTTCTTCAGCCTCATAGAACGTCCAGAATTTCGCCCAGTTTCTGTCAACCGCGCTGATCCAGCGTATCGGAACAAGCGAAAGCGCCCGCGTCCGCCGCACCTCATCTTCTGTAGCCGTTCGTTCATAGAAAGGCCAGACTCTCAGATAACCGTCTTTGTTTCTGACCCAAAAGGGAAACACTCTCGTCTCATCGGGAAGAATCTCGACAAGCCTCCATCCGAACCGCGTTACCTGCCCCGCCTTCTCTCCCCCGGAATAGCTCTTGTTCTCTATGCTCTCATAGAGCGGAAACAAAGAGAGCCTGTTTCTTTTTTCGGTGGACTCGTATTCTATGAACGGCCAAGGAAATCTAAGTCTGAATTCGGGGGCCGAAGACACGTTTCTCTTCCTGCGGATTTCCGAGCGCATCTCGGTCCATGAGAAGAACGGCGCGAGAAAGAGCGCCTGCTTCTCCCTCTCACGCTTAACATAGCCATAAAACGGCCATATCATCAACGAATCCCCAGCGCCGGAAGTGTCCCGGTCTGAACGGTATTGCGCCCATGTAACAAACGGCCACAGACAATATCTATGATCACTCTCTCGATTATGCGAAACTCCGTAAAACGGCCACACACCAAACGACCCATCATCACGCCAGCTGAAAAACGGAAACAACACGCTCTGCGTCTTAAGCCAATCTCTGCCACGGGGCATTCTATAGCGCATCCAAATAGGCCACATCGCAAATTCCAGATCATACATGCTCATTATATGCGGATGACGGCCATAAACGGGAAAAAGAGCCGCATAATCGCCGCTCTTAGAATCAGAACCACTATACCAAAACGGAAATATGGAAAACTGATGCGTACCTTCGGGATGATCCTGATTCGACACGAAGAAACAAAAACGCCACCAATCGCGATGACTGGTCCAAAGAGGCCATACAACATCCGTTGTATCCCCTTCAGTCGACCAAAATGGACGCAACGCCGCGTACCCATCGTCCTCTTCGTAGAAAGGACCGATCTGAAACGCGGCGGCAAGTATCAGAAGTTTAGTGAACACCCTTCTTCACTTCTTCAAATTCGCGTCTTTCGAAATCTGAAAGCTCACTCACGCGGCTTTGCACCTTACGCACGGTTCCGCGAGCGCGGGCCATGTCGCCGTTAAGCATCTGGACGCGGGCGAGAGAAACAAGAATTCGCAGATCTTCTGTCGAGCCCTCTTCGCCTTTAAGAAGATTAAGGGCCTTGGTGATGCATTCTTCCGCTTCTTTCAGTTTCGCCTTATTTTCCTTGCGATCCAGCAGAATGGAGCCCAACGTTTCCCATGCGACATAAAGACGAGGTGCGGATACGACCGCGCGGCGAGCGTACGCTTCAGCCTCGACGAGATTCTTGTTGCGTCTTAAAACCTCGGCAAGGTCATTGAGTGCGAGCACCACCGGCTTGGGAGCATCGGCCGCTTTTCTAAGATAAGCCTCGGCATCGCTATAGCGATTTTTGCCCAACGCCAAAGAACCCATGACGTAGTTTGCCAAGGGTGCGTTTCTGTTGCGCCTCAAAACTTCGCGGGCGTGACGCTCGGCCTCAACCTTATCATTGAGTGAAATATCAAGACCGAGCACAAGATCGTGCGTGGCGGCGATGTCGGGGCGGACTTTTGATGCCGCAACAAACGCATCACGCGCTTCACGACGCTTATCTTCACCCTCGCGCATCAGCATGAAGGCTCGGGTCGTCTGCAGATAATAGTCGAACGCTCCAGCGGCCTGCTTCTCCATTTTGGGAATAATGGAATTTTTAAGTTCCTTGAGATAAGACTGCTTAACCTGGGGGTCTTTAGCCGCGTCGATCTGCTGCATCGTGACGGCGGCGAGAAGAGACCATGCCTGCATATCTTTTGGAATTTCATCGGTAGCCTTGGTAAGCATCTCTTTCGCGCCCTTGATGTCGTTTTTCATCATCGCCACCATCGCCAGCTCTATCTTGGCGCGATGCGCGTCTTTGCCGGACGCTGCGGCACGCTCGAGATATTCCAAAGCCTTTTTACTGTCACCCTCAAGAAGCTCGAGGCGCATAAGACCGATAAGTGCATCATGATCGTTGGCATCCTTCTCGAGCACCGACTCGTAGATGCGGCGCGACTTGCGCTGATCGTTGTCGTTGGCATAAAGAGCAGCCATCATATTCATGAGTATCACGCGCTTGTCGGTCGGAACGAAATCGATTGCGCGGCGGATGTGCGAGAGAGCGTCGCCGGGACGGCCCGAGCGAGCCCACGTATAGCCGAGACGGACGAATATTTCAGGGTTGCGGATATAGCCGTAATAATTGCCCAAGCGCCAGATATGATAACGGCGGTTCTTATCTTCTATGACGCCTTTGAGCTTTCTTTCAAGTTCGCGCTTCTTGGCGAGCGCAGGAGCATACTTAGCGCCGGCCATTTCAACCTCATTGAAAAGCGCGCAGATATTGTCTCTATCGATCTCGTTAAGAACAAGCTCATACATATCGAAAGCTTCTTTGTCGCGCTTCATGTCCTGCAAATAGACGCCACGGTTGTTCGCGACAAGGCCGAGATGACGACGCAACTGGAAGCGAAGACGCTTGAGCGGATCTTTTTCCGCACGATGGGAATAGCTGCCCCACCCTTGGGGGGCCGACAATAGAGCGTCGAACTCCTTCCACACGGACCAGTCCGGAACGCGTTTTTCATCGCCGCCGAAGAAGAAAAATTCAGGCACAGGCTTAAGAGCCGAAGAATACCACAAATCGCTCGCCCCGAAAATCGCCACATCCTTTACGACAGAAGGATCGGCGGCAAACCAATCTTGAACAAACGGCAGAACACCAAGCGTAAGCGACAGCCTCAACGAGTCGTTCTTAGAGCCACCGACATTCTTCTCTTTAACGATTTTTCCCAACGACTCCAAATACTTCAAATCAAGATCGCGGTTGAGCGAAATAAGATTCACCTCTTTTTTCATTTCTGCCGCGGCAAGACGCAAATGATCGTCAAGCGTTCCGTCCGTTATGAACCACTTGCGCTCTCCGAGGTCGGTGATTATCTTTCGCGCGACCTTGTCGGCGAAAGCACCACGATCAGTATCAAAAAGGCAAAGATTCCAGATTGAAGAGACGACAAGTACGAAAGCAAGGATAGAGGCGGTGACGATGCCCACGGCCGACTTGCGGCAGATCCACCAATATGACAGAACGTAACCGGCTATTACGGCGGCAAACGCGCTTGTCACCACAGGCAGCACTCCCCAAGGAGCCATCATCGATGACGCAGACAAGGGTGTCGCGACGGCGATGATGGCCACAAGCGAGATGGCCACATGGAAAACATTCTGGACAAACGAAGCTTTTTCATTGTACGCCTTGGCGCTTGAGAAAATCGATACCGCGAAAGGAAGAACGCTGAAAAGTGCTACAAAAAGCCACCCTGAAACAAGCCATGAGCGTATTTCACGCGCCAGCATCCTTAAAGAGGAAGCAAGCGGAACATCAAAAGCCTTAATCCCGAAAAGATACGCGACAAGCGCTATGAGAACAAAGAACGTCGCAGCCAAATAAGGCTTTTCTCCGCGCTTTAGCGAAGAGACGATAATGAGCACCAGAAAAACAGGCCCCATCACCAGAAAGATGGCGCTGTCGCAAAGCCCAAGACCGAACATGATACCGGAAAGAAGCATAAAGAGCTGCTTTACTATCGTTGAACCCTTGGCAATCGGAATTATAAAAGCGAACGCGAGCAAAAGCCATGTGAAGTCAAACATTCTCGGCTCTATGTGCGTCGCCGCCTCATGGACAGCCGGAGTAAAGATATAAACGAGCGCCGCAGTCGTGGCGGCGATTCTCGCGATAACAAGATCGAACGAACTCGTCTGCTCGCCTCGCACGCGCTCGCGCACAAAAAAGCGCACAAGCACATAAAGGAGCACAGTCGAAACGACGCCGCAAATAGGCGCGATGAGGTTTCCGCCGCCGAGCATCTTCGCAAAAAAGCCCATCACCACGGATTGGTTCGCCGCCGACATATCAAGGCCGTGCCATACCGCCATAAGCCGTGCAGACTCGCCCGGAAACGCATATTGCGCAAGAGTTGAGAAAAAGACGACGCTGGCTATAGCGCCTAATGCCAACGAAAGAACGATGTCAACCTTACGCTTGGCTGGAGCCTTAAACTGATTCATTGTCTTATCCCCTTATTTCTTTTTGTTTACTTTTACTTTCTTGAGAGCCTGCTCAATATCCTCAATTAAATCCTGAGGATCTTCCAGGCCAATAGAAAGACGAATTAAATCTGGCGGAATTCCAGCTTCTTTCAACTGCTTGTCTGTAAGCTGGCGGTGTGTGTGCGAGGCCGGGTGCAAAACACAGCTCCAGGCATCCGCCACGTGCGTGACAATTCCGATAAGCTTCAGACTATCCATAAACTTAATCGAAGCTTTACGCCCACCTTTAATGCCAAATGTCATAACTCCGCAGGGCGCAGGGCCGTCAAACTGCTTTTTAAGGAGCTTTTTATACTTCGAATCTGAAAGCCCCGCATAATTAACCCACGCGACCTCTTCACGGGACTTAAGCCACTTCGCTATCTTAAGAGCGGACTCGGCGTGACGGCGCATTCTAACATGAAGCGACTCAAGGCCGAGATTAACGAGAAACGCGTTGAACGGCGAGGGAATTGAGCCGAAATCGCGCATAAGATGGGCCGTACATTTCGTTATGTAGGCAAGCTTTCCGAATTTCTCCGTGTAACTGAGCCCATGATAAGATTCATCTGGCTCAACAAGTCCGGCGAAACGCTCCGGATAACGCGTCCAGTCAAAATTGCCGCTGTCGACGATACATCCGCCAACCTGGCTTGAGTGGCCGTCCATATATTTAGTCGTCGCGTGCGTAACAATGTCAGCGCCGAAACGGAACGGTCGACAGAGAATAGGCGTGGGGAAAGTATTGTCGACAATCAGAGGAACGCCATTTTTATGAGCTATTTTGGCAAACTTTTCAATATCGAGAATGACGCCTGAAGGATTTGCGACAGTCTCACCGAAAACGCACTTTGTATTAGGCCTGAACGCCGCCTGTATCGTCTTTTCATCGGCATCCGGGTCTACGAACGTAAATTCAATTCCAAGCTTTTTAAGCGACACGGCAAAAAGGTTGAATGTACCGCCGTAAATCTGCGCTGAAGAGACGACATGATCGCCCGCATTGCAGATATTAAGAATGGCGAAAGTCGACGCCGCCTGCCCCGATGAAGTCAAAATAGCGGCAACGCCCCCTTCAAGAGCCGCTATTTTTTTCGCTACAAGATCATTTGTCGGGTTAGCTAGACGCGTATAAAAATACCCTGAAGCTTTGAGATCGAACAAGTCTCCCATATGCTGAGTAGTATCATACTTAAACGTGGTTGTTGCATAAATAGGAACTTGGCGAGGCTCTCCGCACTGTGGTTGATATCCGCCTTGAACGCACAAAGTATCAGGTCTCATCTTCTTTATCCTCCATTGTTTCCAAATATTATATCAAAATATGCACATTATGTGTGCAATCTTCCCGTAAGCGGTTAGTCGAATGTGCAACTGCTGTTGCACTAACCGCTTACAACCCGACCAAATAAAACACGTTCCTAAGCCCAAGTATCGTCTTGCGGGAATAGAGTATCACTTCTTCGAGCCTTGAATACGGCCTTGGGCATCGCGGTAAGTGGTCTTGCCGTAGCGATCGGTCGTGGAAGTGCCGGTAATGCGGCCTTGAGCGTCACGATAGGTTGTTTTACCATAACGATCGGTCGTGGACGAGCCTTGCTTGCGGCCTTGCTCATCACGGTAAGTCGTTTTACCGTAACGGTCAGTTTCCATTGTTCCTTGCTTGCGCCCAAGCGAATCGCGAAAAGTCGTCTTGCCGTATCGATCCGTCTCGGCAGTTCCCTGTTTACGCCCCAACGAATCGCGATAAGTGGTTTTACCATACCGATCCACTTCGGCCGTTCCTTGCTTGCGCCCAAGAGAATCGCGGTAAGTCGTCTTCGCCTCAACAGCAAAAACGCTCCCCACGCAAACGAATCCAACAACAACTGCTTTGATAATCTTGTTCATGGTTTATTCCTTTCTATTTACTATACGCTTACTATAGGAGTATCTTACACGAAAATCTGACAACGAACCTTACAACGGTTGTACAAATTTACCGCACACATCCTACGAAAATACCTTATGACATCGTAAGTTTCTTGCTTATACTCACAATGCGGCAAGCGGAACAGCATAAAACCCTTCACCAAAGCGCAATGTCCGTTCTCCCGAATAAAGAACAACTCCAGTAAACTCTCCCTTTGCGAGATTTTTTTGCGAACCATTTCAGATGTTTAAAATCATCGAGAAAGGAATTTTAACCATCCACTCTCAAACTCCAACTTATACATCCAACTCTTCCAACATTTACCATTGAATTGGCGCAATATTTTTTGAAACGAGAAAATCGTTTGTGCGAGAAAATGGCTTAGAACCGAAGAATCCTCTATAAGCCGAAAGCGGAGATGGATGGGCCGATTTTATTATAAAATGCTTTGAATCATCAATTAAAGCGCCTTTTTTCTGCGCATAAGAGCCCCATAAGATAAATACAATATTCCCCCGCTTTTCAGACAGCGCCTTTATGGCCGCATCTGTAAATATCTCCCATCCCTTACCTTGGTGGGAAAGTGGCTTATGCGCTTGGACGGTTAAAGTTGTGTTTAACAACAAAACGCCCTGATCCGCCCATGAAAGCAAATCTGGCATTTTCCCAAGCTCCTGAGCAATATTCCTAAGCGACGGGGGTGGTTTTACGCCTTCTGGAACATAAAACGAAAGCCCCTGCGCCTGTCCTGGTTCATGATATGGGTCTTGACCTATTATAACAGCTTTTACCTTATCAAATGGCGTCCTATTAAAAGCTTCAAAAACCTTCTCTCTCTCCGGGTAGACTACCGTGCTACTGTAAGCATTATCTACAAACGCAACTAAAGATTGAAAATAAGACTTCTCAAACTCACCTTTTAAGACCTCACACCACGACTGATTTATTTTATCTCTCATAAATGCTCCTTCAATTAGTTTTAATATCAGTCTCCAACCTATTCCCTATTCACTATCACCTATTCCCTGATATGGAGGTGAGCACGAGCGCATCGCGAAAAAGACTCGGCCATCTTATGCAGCAATCCAACATAAACCCATAAGCCAAGCATGCCGAAACAAGCTATCCCGCCTATGTCGCAGAGTAAATGTTGCTCCCAGTAAGGATTCTCGTAATGTCCATGTTTTTCCAACATCTTATTTAGCTCCGACTCACGCACTTTCGCCTGGACATACAACGAGTGCCCAATGTTCATCAAAGATACCCCCGCAAATATAAGTACAAAAAACAAAATCCTAGCCACAACTCGCTTCGCCTTTGAATCTGTTATTCGAGGTTTACATCCATTTGCTATGCCATAAAGAATGGCTGATGACGAAACAAAAAACAAGAACCCACAAGATAGAACTATCGAGATTGTTTGATGCGCTTTTTCCAGTTTTGGAACAACGCTTATAAGGCTGTTTAGTAACCACGTCATTGCAACGGCGATGGAGACTAATCGGCATAAACGAGCAAAGGATATAATCTTGGAAGTAGACATCGGTTCTTATTATACCACAAAAACGCGCGCCACATTTGCACTACGACATACTGAATAATTCCGGGGTGACAAGACAAAGTAAATGCGACTGCCCGCGAAGCGGGGAGTCGCATTTACTTTG